>Ga0315907_10000068_pt1 | contig 144225 bp, 116 predicted proteins | sample LakEriMetagenome_3_FD_203525 | JGI IMG/M metagenome (GOLD analysis project Ga0315907, IMG submission 203525) | Freshwater fungal communities from buoy surface, Lake Erie, Ohio, United States - Buoy 12 MA123 | ecosystem: Environmental > Aquatic > Freshwater > Lake > Lake biofilm | place: USA...
GTTGGCCATAATTACCCAACGATTGTCTTGGGATAATTTCCCCTCAAAGGGCAGCTCGAAGTTTTCTGGTGGGGTTGAGGGTAACTCGCTTTTACGGTACATTAGCACTAATTAGAGAAGATGCAAGAGTGATGCAAGGGTTTTGAGCGATTCTAGCAGATTTAAGTGCATTTGGGAAGCTCTCAATCAAGCTAAAAGCCCTTTCCTGTAAGGTTTTTCCCATTATTCAGCAAACCCTAAATAAAGGCAATCTCCTGAATACTGATACTAAATCCGTTGAGTATAGGCTACATATCAGGAGAGGCACTCATGCAAGAGGCAAAAGGGAGAATAAATAATCGGTTTTTAATAACTGGATTTAGCATGAATCCTGAATACTGATTACTGTTTACTGATAACTGATAACTGAAAAGTTTCGCTAATCTTTAGATAAATTGCCAGAAACATACCAAGTAAAACCACCACCGATAACTGCCATAACTGCTAAAGCTAATAGTACTGGTCGGAGTCCGAATTGAGTTTCGGCGATACCCGCCACGGCTAAGGGTAAAGAGAGGGCAATATTAACGGCATTATTTTCTAAACCAAAGACTTTACCGCGCATTTCGGGGGGTGTATCTGCCTGTAGGGTGGTTTGCATGGGAACCCCGACTAAAGCGGCAAAAATCCCTAATAAAGCGGTCATAGCGAAGGCTAAAATTAAACTCTTTGTGGCTAGAGATAAACCGATTAAAGCTGCCGCCATACCCAGGGAACCCCAGAGACTTAATTGGGTGTGGGAGAATTTTTGGCCCCAATAACCCAAGGTAATCGCACTAACTGCCATTCCTGCACCACAGGAGGCTAATAAAAAGCCGAATTGAGAAGCTTTTAACCCGGGTAGTTTTTCGGCCATACTGACGGCTAATACTGATAGAGCGGCAAAAATACAGAATAAGATGACTAATTGAATCAGAGCGTTACGAACTTTATGATTTTTGTTGAGGTAACGAATGCCGTCGCGGATATCTTCCCAAACATGGGGCTGTTCTGCGGTAGGAATGACATATTTTTCGTTAGTTCGCAGGATAATTAGAATTAAACCGGCAATTATATAAAAAGCACCGACAATCATCACTTTGCCAATATCAAATTGTCCGGCTCTCGTGCCGAAAATGCTATCGGCAAAAGCTAATAGAGGTTCACCGATGGCAAAACCGATAATTAATACTGCCATGGTGGTTAAAGTGTTGAGGGAATTAGCGGGTAGAAGATGACGACGTTTTACCACTAATGGCAGGGTAGATTGTTCGGCGGGGGCAAAAAATTGGGTTAGGGTGGAGACAAGAAAAGTAATGACTAACAATAGGAAAAAACCGAAGGGTAAGTTAAATTCTCCCTGTAACCGGTAATGCCAATTTCTTAAACCGTCAGGCAACCAACCGAGGGGAACGGCTAAAGTTTGCTCGCGCACTAACCATAATAATAGGGGAATGATGAGGACAAAAGCCCCGCGTAAAAGGTTAGAAATAACTAAAACTTGTTTTTTTAACCATCTATCAACATATACACCCGCCACCGAACCCACTAACACCGCCGGAATTGTATTAGCAATCATTATCGCCGATACCCAGCCACTAATCGATTGATCGGCTTCTTGGTAATGGGTGGCAATTAGGGAGATCATCAGGACTAAATAGAATTTATCCGCTAATTGGGAAAAAATTCCCCCCGCCCAGAGAGTGAGAAAGCGCGGGTTTTTTAGCACTGGGGCAAAACCCTGACTAGGATTGGATTTGGGCGCACGTTTAGGCAAGCGGTTCATGGTTTCTGCGTCGGATTGCCTCGGTGAGGAATCGGAAGAATTAAAAACAGGAGTGGAAGAGTCGCTAGAATTAGCGTCGCTAGTTTCTGAGTCAAACAGTTGCATTATGATGATTTTTGCTATCTGTTTAAAATTCTAAGGGAGATAAACCCTCAACTAATGCCGAGGAGCGAAAAGTTTTTCCCAGATGATATTGAGTATAGCGGCGCAGCAGGCGATCGAGGTTAATCCAAGCTAGTTCTGAGGCAAGGTTTTCTGGTGGGGGAAAATCGGTTTTTCCTAGGCATTGCAGTAATTGCAGTTCTTGCCGCGTCAGTTTACTATCGATTTTGGGCGGGTTGATTGTTTCTGTGAGGGCAGCTAGATCTATTATTCCCCCTGCCTCGAAACTAAATCCTAGGCAATTTTCCCCAATTAAAGCTTTTCCCGTCAACAGGCAGTTATGGACTTGCGGCACTAAACCGGCAATTATTAAGAAATGAAAAATTGCTTGACAAAGGTAGGGAAGTATGTATTGATTCTCGTCGAGGACTTCAATTCTGGCCAGATGGCTGCAGATTAATTCGTATAATTCCCTCTGGGGTTGTTCGCTCAGTGCGATCGCCAAAACCAGCTCACAGAGGTATTGACTAACGGTTAGTTTGGCGAGATTTTGACTTAATTTCGGATAAGATTCGATAGTTTCGGCTTGAACGACCTTATCTAGGGATTTTCCTGCGACTATTAACAGATTATTGACCACAAATAGTTCACTTCTACCCCGGAGGGAAGATTTATACTTGCGCGCACCTGGAGCGATGGCTCTAATTAAACCATATTCGGCGGTCAAAATAGTTAAGAGGCGATCGGCTTCTCCGAAGGCCATTCCTTGCAGATTGATTCCAGTAGCTTGATAGGTACGAGACATCATTTAATAATTAGGGTTTGCCGAACAAGTTTGTTGGTGGGGACAGGGTGTGGGGTGTGGGGTGTGGGGTGTAGGGTTTTACCGATTTTGAGGGGGTCAATTACCTAATTTTCAGGGAAAAAGTCCAGGAATTTTCCCCCCGATCACTCCCATATCTGGTACTTTTTGATTGACAAAAGCTGTAAAAGTCTTAGCCAACAAGGTTTTTAGATTTTTTCGGCAAACCCTAGCTAATTGTCTCCCCAAGAAGACTTGAGCTAATCACCAAGCAAAGGGGAATCAGTCATGACTATGGAGGTTAGCGGACTCGAACCGCTGACATCCTGCTTGCAAAGCAGGCGCTCTACCAACTGAGCTAAACCCCCGATATGGTTTTTGAGACACTCTCGTTATTATAACCTATAGTGAAAAATATTACAAGTAAATTTTCCCCTTGCCTGCCATGTCTTATCTAGTCGCCACTTTTTACCAGTTTGTGGCTTTGTCAGATTATCGTCAAAAACAGCCAGAAATACAAAAATACTGCCAAGAAAGAGGAATTAAAGGAACTATTCTTCTGGCGGCCGAGGGGATTAATGCAACGATCGCCGGGAACCGTCAAGCGATCGCGGAGGTGATTAGTTGGTTAAAAACCGATACTCGTTTAGCTAATCTAGAGGTGAAAGAGTCTGTTTGTGATTATTTGCCCTTTCAACGCTTAAAAATTCGCTTAAAAAAGGAAATTGTGACTTTCGGTCAACCCAAGGCTAATCCTCTCGAAAAAACAGGAATTCATCTCAAAACTGAAGAGTGGAACCAATTGCTGAAAGAGCCGGACGTGGTAGTTATCGATACTCGTAATAATTATGAAGTGGCGATCGGTACTTTTGCAGGAGCGCTTAACCCAGAAATCCAGCATTTTCGCCAATTTCCTGAGTATATTCACGACAATTTTGATAGTATTAACAATAAAAAAATAGCTCTTTTTTGTACGGGGGGAATTCGCTGTGAAAAGGCGGCAGCTTTTTTATTAAATCAAGGCTTTTCTCAAGTTTATCAGCTAGAGGGAGGTATTTTGAAATACTTAGAAGAAGTTAGTCCCGATCAGAGTCTTTGGCAAGGAGAATGTTTTGTTTTCGATCAAAGAGTGGCCCTAACAGCTAATTTAGAGGTAGGACATTATGAAATGTGTCCCGCTTGCGGTCATCCCATCGATGAAAAAGATAAACAATCCCCCAATTACCGAACGGGAATATCTTGTCCCTATTGTAGTTGATTTTATCCTATTTAGTATCTGGTTACTTTTTCTTGCGGATTTGTGTACCAGAAATCATGTCATGAAGGGCGCGTTTTTTCTTTGTCCAGGCTGCCAGCAAAAAGCCCAAATATAAGGGAGCAGTGGAGAGAAATTTTAGTAAGTAGCGGCGATTGGCTCTCGCAAAAGATATGCGTCGGCCTTGGCTATCGGTGACGAATAAATCAAAAAACATTTTACCAATAGTGGCTTTAAAAAGATATTCTAAGAAAACATAATATAACCATTTAATCACTATTCCTAAACCAAGAGCAGTCAGGATGGCAATATGTTCGTGAGTAAAGTTAATTTTGGCTTGAATATTATAGATAATTGCCGCTATAAATAAGACAAAACCGATAATTGTTGTTCCAACTGCACTTAATCCTGCTGCATAGTAAACCCAGATTTCTTTGGGAATATCAAAATCAAGATTTAAGTTTTTAAAAGTTGACCATTGTTGTAAGCGAAAACAGATATAACCACCTAATAAAGCGGCGATAATAAGAACGATAAAAGAATCAATTAAAGAAGCTTTTAAACGGAGCCAAAACCCAGCATAACTGGGAGAAATTGCAGCGAGTAAAGAAATAATTGCAGGATTGGGAATAGAAATAATTTTAGGTTTTTCATGAGAAGAATTTTTAGTTTTTTTAGTTTGATGGGGATTGGCTTTAATATCGGTAATAATTTTTAGCAAATTTTTGGTATCTTTAGGTCGATCAATAGGTTTTTCTGCCATTAAATTATCGATAAAATCTGCTAATCGAGAAGGGATTTTTGTGGCATATTTACGCCAGTTAAATTCATTGGTATTAATATTATAAATTTTCGGGTCACTGGGTTCTTTACCGGTTAACAAAAAGACGAAAGTTTTGCCCAAAGCATAAAAGTCTGATTGGGGGACAGAGTGACCACGAGATTGTTCAGGAGGAGCATATCCGGGGGTATAAATTCCTGTATTTTTGCCTCCTGCTAGGACAGTTTTAGTCACCTGTCGTGCTGCTCCAAAATCAATTAAAACTAATTGACCATCGGGTTTTAAGATAATATTAGAGGGTTTGATATCACGATGATAGAATTTATGTTTATGAACTTCATGGAGAATATTAGCTAACTGAGTTAACCAATCCAAAGCGAGATTATAATCAATCGGTTTAAATCCTCTTTGTTTTTGATATTCTTCTAAGTCAATACCAGCAATTTTCTCCATGACTAAACAGTGTAAAGCAGTTTGACTCTCCCGGGGATGATAAATAAAATAGTTTTCTCCTTTGGGAATACCGGGGTGATTTAATTGTTTTAAAAGATTGGCTTCCTGTTGAAATAAATCAATAGCTTTGCTGGAATCGTAGGTAAGAACTTTTAATACTTTGGGTATTTTACGCTCATCTATCACTTCATAGGTATTACCAAATCCACCTTTGGCACTCAATAAATTTGTGACTCGATATTTACCATTTAAAAGCAAGTCGGAACCACAGGATTGACAGTAACGACTCTCCGTGATACTTTTCGGTTTAGGACAATGAGGATTAATACAAAAACTCATAGATTTTATTGGTAGAGTACAAAATAAAGTTGATGATTAAAATATTCCCTGATATATTTAAGGTTGGTTGCCAAGAAAAAAGCCGCGCAATCCCAAAGTGACCACGGCACTTAAAAAAGCTACAACCATGGGGATAATCAGAGATTTAAACCCTTTCAAGTCCGCAATATCTTTAACTAGGATTGCATAACTATCTTCGACTTTTTCCAGTCGTTTATCCATTGTTTCGACTTTCTGATCAAGAGTTTTAATATCTCCTTTGATTTCTGTGACTTCCACCTTTAAATCATTAACATCTTTTTGGAGACTGTCAAATTTTTGATTAACATCTCTTTGGAGACTGTCAAATTTTTGATTAACATCTTTTTGGAGACTGTCAAATTTTTGATCCACATCTTTTTGGAGATTATCGATTTTCTGATCCACATCTTTTTGGAGATTGTCGATTTTCTGATCCATATCTCTTTGGAGACTGTCAAATTTTTGATTAACATCTCTTTGGAGATTGTCGATTTTACTCTCGATCCTTGTCAGGACAGATTCGAGAGAATAGGTAACGGTTTCGCTAGTTTGTGTCATGATTAAAAACCTCTTGTTGATATAGCCAAATATAATTAGGTTATACTAAAAAAATTTTTCGTTGGTGTCGGGTTTTAGCCATGTTCAGGAAAAAAGTACCTGAATTTTCCCCCCGATTACTCCAATGGCTGGCACTTTTTGATTTCAAAAAAGCCTAAGGATATTATCCAACAAAGTTTTTAGATTTATTCAGCCAACCCTAATTATTCCCCTATTGCCTATTGCTAGAGGCCAAGGACGATTTTGCTACCGAAAAAATTCCATTGTGGCCAGAGATCGATCATGGTAATTTAAGAAAGCGATCGGGGAACTCTAACAGGGAAGATCCCGACCCTAACCAGGGAGTGACTGTTTAACCGTCTGTCCTATGTACAAGTCTATTACTGTTTTAACGCTGCTGACGGGAATTATCGCCGTTGATGTGGTTTTAGCTCAATCCACTGTTAATCTTCCCATCACAGTTAAACGGGGAGAATCCTACGAAGGATTATTGACTAGAGCATCGCAATTAGCCGAGAAAACTATCATCAGTCGTTTTAATCAACAACAGGGTATTAATAAAATTGATTTATTGATAACGGCCGAAAAATCAGGGGCGATCGCACCTCTCCTCTCGGTGAAGGTATCCCGTCAAGATTGGTTTGGCAACCCTAATATTCAACGCTGGGCTAATGTTTTTCCCTTTGGCAAAGCTCTCCTTGGTTTTAGCTCTCCCGCACCCGTCGTCACCCCGAAAAGTCCCCCCGCTGCCGTTAATCCCAGTCCATCTCCAGCACCATCTCCCACCGCTACCACTCCTCCCCCTGCTTTACCCTTCGAGGATGAGCCGAATAATGCTCCCCAAATCCCCATTCCTAAGCAAAGATTAACCACTCCAGCTAATCGTTAATTGATAGGAAAAGCATGGGCTTTCGGCAGATATAAGTAGGGCTTGCTGAATAAATCTAAAAACCTTGTTGGATAAGGCTTTTAGACTTTTTTGACCTCAAAAAGTGCCGACCATTGGAGGGATCGGGGCTAAAATTCAGGTACTTTTTCCCTGAAAATTAGGTAACTGACTACCTCAAAATCGGTAAAACCCTACACCCCACACCCCACACCCTGCCCCCACGAAAAACTTTTTGCCGTAAACCCTAAGTGGCAAAACGAGGCTGAAACCAGTCTAGGGGAAAAATATCATCTTCTTGGGCGGTTTCTGTCCAACCAGTAACACTCTCAAAACAAGTCCCCGTCAAGTTAGCACCCCTCAAGTCCGCTCCCTGTAGATTTATCTCTTGTAAACGCGCTCCCGCTAGGTTAGCACCCGCTAAATTAGCCCCGCGTAAATCACTACCCGTCAGACGTGCCTCGCTAAAATTAGCCCTTTCTAAATTGGCCCCCTGAAAGTCCACCTCTTTAAGAAAAGAGCCGCTAAAATTGGCTTCCCTTGCGGAAATCTGACGACATTTAGCCCCACTTAACCGCGCTTCCTGCAAATTAGCCCAATTGAGATTGACTTTATCTAGGTTTGCCTCCAAGAGATTAACTAAGTATAAATTCGCCCCGCATAAATTCGCCCCGCATAAATTCGCCCCCCGGAGATTAGCATGGGAAAGATCCGCCCCACTTAATCGCGAGTTACGCAGGTTAGCCTGTACCATAAAGGCCCCGGTGAGATTGGCTTTGGTTAAGTCCGCTTCCACTAATTGCGCTTGACTTAATTTGGCATAGGTTAAATTCGCCCAATTCAAACTCGCTCCCCGCAGATTTGATTTAGTCAGAAAAGAGCGGCTCAAATTAGTTCCGCGCAAATTGGCCGCAGCAAAATTGACAGCGATTAGAGTCACTTGTTGTAGATCTAGACTCATCAAGTCAATGCCTAAAAAATCCCGTTCTCCTTGTTCGTAGAGTCTTAGTAACTGATTAACTTTCATCTCCCTTCTTCTACTTATAAGATGGTGGTTAAGAAGTAATCAACAAAAGCACCTAAAAACTTTGTCCGATAACTAACTCAGCTTTTAGATAAGAAATTTATCAGGCTCTCTTTTGAGTTTATGTAAAGTTTTTTGTCGATTTTTTAAGAGAAGATAACGCGAACAGCAAGTTAATTTTCATCATAGTTAAGTAGCTTGGCTAAAACAGTTGGACTGGTTTTTCCAATTCTACCCCAGTCCATCGGGTAATTAGTATCTAACATTACTCTTGTTAAAAAACTTATCTATTGTTTAAACTCGATTATATTTAACTCAGCTAATTCTCCGTACTTTCTCGGATCAGGGCGGTAGAGCCGAGAGGACTTTCAGGGTATTTTTACCCAAATCATATTAAATCCGGTTATTAAAGACTGATTATTGATTGCCCCTATTGCCTATTGCCTATTGCTTTTTGCCTGTCCTGATATATAGCCTATACTCAACGGATTTAGTATCAATAGAGACGTTGCTAGGCAACGTCTCTACAAAAGTGGTATTTAATCAAGTTACTCAGAAACAGACAGAGGGGAAACCTTTTGGGCTTGAGCGAGATAGTACCATCCCGACGGGACAAATACCAGTGCGCTTAAGGTGGTTCCGACCACCCCGATGGAAATACAGATAGCGAGGGGTTCCCAAAAAGCGCCGCCGTAGAGGAATAATGGCACAAATCCCGTCACGGTGGTTAAGGTAGTGGTGAGAATGTGACGGGTGGAAGCAATGACCACTTCCCGGATTGCCTTGCGTTGGCGTTGAAGATGGGGCGGTAAAGCTTGTAAAGCCGCTACCACGACAATAGAATCATTAACGGAAACCCCAACTAAGCCGATAGTGCCTAAAATCGACATGAATCCTAGGGGATATTCAAATAACCAGAGGGAAAATAAGGCTAGTCCAATTGAACTAATACCGACGACAGTAACTAGGGCAGCAAGACGGAAGGAGTTAAAAGAAAGAACAAGAGTTGATAGCATTAGAATCGCCAAGACTCCCACACTAGCAATTAGATTAGCCACAGCTGTATCTCTTTCTTCTTCCTCTCCGCCAAATTCGAGCCGATACCCTGCCGGAAGGGAAAATTTGCCCGATTCTAAGTTTTGGCGAAATTCGTCTAAAACCGTTGCAGCGATCGCATCAGCTTGAACATAGGCCTTCACCGTATTAATTCGCTTGCCATTTCGTCGAGGAATCGTGGCTAATTCGGGGAGAAAATCAAATTCTGCCACGGAGGAAAGGGAAATATTCGCCCGTTCAGCAGTGGCGGAATTACCGAGAATATTTAAAGAGGCAATTTGTGGCAGTTGCTCGCGATCGCGATTACCGACTCGGACTCGCACGGGTAATTCTTCCGTTGCTTCTAAAATCGAGCCACCCACAGAACCTTCTAAAAGGTTATCCAATTGGCTGGCGATCGCCGCATTATCCAAACCAATCAGTCGAGCTTTTTCTTCATTAATTTTTAAGGCTAATTTAGCTTTAATTTCACTTAAATCAGCAACAGAATAGGTTATTTCGGGTATTTTTGCCAGTTCTTCCCGTAGGGACTCGCCAATTTTCCTTAACATCTCCAATTCTGAGCCATAAACCCTAATTTCGATCGGGGCGCCCACCGGTGGACCCTGTTCTAGGGGGCTGACTAATACCCTTGCCATCGGTAGAGCTTGACTTAATTGTTTTTGTAAGGTTTCGATCAATTGGGGTTCATCAGAAACTTGCCGAAGTTGAATCAATGCTTGGGCAAAATTAGGAGAGTCTTTGACGCCATCGGAGAGATTATAGTAGAAGGGGGGAGCATTACGCCCTAAAAACCAGTGAACTTCCCCAATTTCTCGATGATCTAGCAGTATTTTTTCAGCTTGAGCCACTTTTACCTGAGTTACTTCTAGGGTTGTGGTGGGGGCCAGTTCGATTTCTAGGGTTAACTGATCTCGTTCTGCCGGCGGAAAGAATTCTTCCGGGAGAGTGCCAGCGACAACAAAGCCAGTAATTGGGACAATCAAGCCAATAACCAGACCTAATACGGGAAAATAGAGAATTAACTTCAAAATTTGGCGATATAACCCCGTTAGGAGCGGTAAATTAATTCCCGTATCCCACCAATGGGTTTTTGTCTGGTGCGATCGATGAGTCAGTTGATATAAACGTAAACTGAGGACAGGAATAATCGTTAGGGACAAAATTAGAGAACTAACCAAGGCTAAGATCACTGTTTGGGCGATAGTACGCACGAATTCGCCAGTGCCTCCTTGCAAAAGAGCGATCGGCATAAAAGACAAAATCGTGGTTAGGGTAGAAGCTAAGAGGGGAATCCCTAACTGTTTAACGGTTTCAGCAACAATATGTTCGTGAGCTATTCCGGTCCGTAGTCCTTTTTGCAGTTCATCGACAATCACAATAGCGTTATCGATCAAAAGTCCCAAAGCAATAACAATTCCTGTCACCGACATTTGATGTAGGGGAATTTGCCAGAGATTCATACCGGCAAAGACCATCAGGATCGATAAAGGCAGGGATACACTTACTACCAAGGCGGACTGCCATCCCATCATCACAAAAGCTGTCCCCATGACACAGAGTAACCCTAGGATCATGTTGCTGAATAATCCATCGAGTCGGTTAGCCACATAACGATTTTGGGCAAAAATTATCTTGAGGCTCACACCTTGGGGGAGAGAAGGGCGAAACAGGTCTAACTTGGCCTGGGCTGCCGCTGTCCATTCGTCTATGCGTTGCCCCGATTCCATCATAGCGGCCACCACAATAGCCGGTTTACCGTTAATAATGGTTAGTTCTGGTGGTGGTTCTTGAATTCCCTTGGTAACTAGAGCGATATCTCCTAAACGGGTAAATTGTCCCTCATTACTGTAACGAATCGGAATGGCTCGAATCCGAGAGAGTGATTCTAAACTGGTATCGACTTCCAATAATAAATTATTGCGATTACTGCGAAGTTGTCCGGCGGCAACCTTGGCATCACTGGTTTGAATTTGTTGGGCAACTTCGACGGCGGTTAGGCCCAGGGAGGATAATTTCACCGGATCGATTTCGACTAAAATTTCCTCGGCCGGAACCCCGACTAACTCGACCCTTTCGGTTCCCCAAAGGGCTTCTAATTCATCGAACAGTTCTTGGCCAAGTCGGCGTAAAATAGCGTAATTAGGAGCGGTATCTAGATCCCAAAGGATGGCAGTCAATAAACTAAAGGCTTTACTATATCCTTCTTCGTATAAGGGTCTTTGGGCTTCTGGGGGTAGTTGCGGGATGACATCGGTAATCCGATCGCGAATGCGTGACCAGACGGGATCCACATCAGTCACTTCATCTTTAAGTTCAATATTGACCGTGGAACGCCCTAATTCTGAGGAGGACTCAATCAGGCTAATTTCTTTGATGCTAGAGAGAGATTGTTCAATTTTTTCGGTCACTAGGGATTCGACCCGATAAGGACTGGCACCGGGTAAATTGGTGGTAATGGTGGCACCTCGATTAATTGTTTCGGGATCTTCCATGCGCGGCAAAATTTGAAAGGAAGACAATCCCCAGACAATAATCAGAATTAAGGTAAGAATTAGTAATCTAGGTTTACGTTCAAATAAGTTATTCATTGGAGATTATTAGGGATAATAAAGCTGATTAATGACCGCTGACTACCAAATTTCCACCATTTGCCCGGGTACGATGCGGTGAACCCCTTCGACGATCACTCGATCACCGGAGGTGAGCGTCCCGCGCACCAACAAGCGATCGCCTTGAATCGCTAGAACTTCTAAATCTTGGCGTTTGACGGTAAATTGTCGAGGATTATCGGGATTAGCTTCTCCTAGAACATAGGAAGACCATAATCCTCTCGTGCCTTGTACTAAAGCTTCTGTGGGCAACCAATAGCCCGATTGTGGAACTGATTGAGATAATTCTAGGCTGACCACTTGCCCCGGAATCAGGCCCTGAGTCTGATTTAAACTTAAAATAACCGTGGCGGTACGGGTAGTTGGATCAATTTGGGGCAAGGTTGAAGTGACTTGTCCTGTTAATATTTTGTTACCAATTTTTAAACGATGTTTACTGCCAATTGGTAAGTTTTCGGACTGGTCAATGGGAACCCCTATACGCGCTTCCAGTTTATTACTTTCCACTAAACGAACGATCGGATTACTTGCAGAAACAACAGTGCCAATATTGACGTGAAGGAGGGCAATAGTGCCATCGTAGGGGGCTTGAAGTTGGCTTTTCTCAATCTCTAATTTAATATTCTTCAGTTGGGCATCAAATTGGTCAATAACGGCTTTTTGCAGAGAAATCAATTCGGGACGAGTACCAGCTTTGAGTTCATCTAATTGACTTTGGGCTTCATCAATTCTCGCTTGTTGTGCATTAACATCTGTTTGCACTTCTTCGAGTTGTTCTCTAGTAATTGCCCCTTCTTGATACAATCCTAGCCGTCTTTGGTATTTAGATTGGGCTAAAGCTAATTGTTCCCTGAGATCTCGGACTTTTGCTTGGGCTGCAGCGATACTTTCTTTCCTGGAACCAGCTTGTAATTCTTGCAGTTTAGCCGTGGCTTGCGATCGCTGGGCGATGAGTTCTTGTTTTTGTGCTTCTAAATTGCGTGTATCTAGAGTAGCAATTAAAGTACCTCGGCGTACCTCTTGACCCTCTTGAACCAATAAACTAATTAATTGTCCCGAACGCTCAAATCCTAGTTCACTTGTCCGTTTAGCCACAATATTACCCGTATAACGGCGCGGTTCTTGGTGATGGGTGACAGGACTTAAAGTTAAGGTTCGCACAGGTAAGGCTGCCGTCTTGCTCTTATCGATTGCTAACGAAGCGGTTTCTTCTGAGGTGGTGGATTCAGAGGTGTCTTCTAAGAGGACATTCCGCAGGGTAGGATAGGCAAAAACCGAGGTGGCCGCTAGGATACCAGTAATAATTAATCGCCAGGGCAATCGCAGTTTTTTGATGGCAGTTTCTTGCTGTTTAGTGACGGGATTGGGGGAAGTCATAATCTAGTTCCAAATGAGTAGGGTTTAGTCAAAAGTAATAACAGATTAGCGAGGAAAGAACTATTTTTTGATCGCATAAGGCCGTAGGACAAAAGCCGCTGCTAGGGATAATATACCGGCGCACAAAAAGGCAATTTGTACCCCCCAGGGGTTATCAGGAGTTTTCCCGAAAGAAAGGATTAATCCTGTTAGAAAAGACCCCGCACCTTGGCTAAATTGAATTAGTAGCCCCCTAGTTCCAAAAAATATTGCTTCTCGTCCCATTCCCTGTTGCTCCGCATCTTGATCGATAATGTCCGATAACATGGCATTCGGCAGACTAAAAAAGCTGGCTAGAGCTAAATTAGCGATGATCGAAAGGATTAACCAGGGAATCAAAGAATCTTGCCACCAAAAACGACCACAGGCCATGGCAATCATACCCAGACCAACCCAGATTAAAGAACCTTGAAAAACCAGTTTTTTGCCATATTTTCGCGCTAAGGGTAAAACCAGGGTAAATCCAGCCAAGGCACTACCGACGATAATAGTATTAATCACGGCGGCAAAACTTACCTCTCGTTTGAGGAGAGCAATTACTAAAAAAGTCGGAATCACCGAGATAATACTAATCACCATCCACGCCAAAATCATGGTGATCATATAGATACAAAAAGTCCGATTGGTAAAAGCCGCCGTTAAGGTGGTTTTAAAGTTAGGATATTTCCCCTTAGAAGGACTATATTCTTCTTTTTCTAGCAAGGGCATAGCTAGAGTAATTAGCCCAATAAGACTAATAGCAATACCCATTCCCTGAAAGCCATAGCTATCAGTTAACCAAGGGGCAATAATCCCACCAATGGTGGCACCAACTAAACCAAAAATTCCGATTTGAGTTGATAATTTAACTCTTCCTTCTGGGCTTTTAGCGAGAGTGGGCAACCAGGCTAAATAGGGAACATGATAGGATGCCATACCCACATAAAACACCCAAAGCATGGTGACTAAATAAATGAAGTAAGTGGTTTGATTTAAGTTATTAGGGGGATTAAACAACAGGATAAAACCACCAATTAAAGGGACTAAACTGGCCAGTATAAATGGTCTTCTTTTGCCCCAAGGACTCCAAAAGCGATCGGAAAAATAACCGACTACTGGCTGCACAAAAGCCCCAGCAATACGGCTAATCATTATCGCTATCCCCACTAAAGCAGAGGGCAATAAAATGGATAAGTTATAGTCATTGGGAATGCCGGGGTCGTAGCGATAAATTAGCATGGTTAGAAGGGCATTGTTAACGATAAAGTTACCAAACCAACCAGTGATATAAGGAAGATAATCTATTCGGAGATGTTGCCATTTGCTGGAAGTGCTAGAAGTCATTAGAATTGGGGGAGAGATGGGCAGTTAGCAGTAGATTGTTAGGCTTATTTAAAGAAATTCGTAGCGACCAGGTGAGAGAATGCGATGGGGATCCAAGCTGTCTTTAATTTTCTGGATTAAACAACTATAATCGTCTTGGGCTGCGGGTAAACTATTCATAGAGTGGGTACTAAGACGGTAGGGATAATAACCTTGATTGATCAATTCTGCCAACATTTCATCGTGACAATTTAAGGCTTTTTGGTCTTCGCCTTCTAGCAATCGATCATAAAAAATGGCAGCATTGATGTTAATATTGCGCTCGGTAACACAGTTAATGCCGATATTGGGTTCATAACCATATTTTTGAGCGATGCTGCTGATAATATTGAGAGCATTTCTGAGATGATTTCCCAGAAAAGGAACAGCGGGAACACACCAAATCATGCCACAGGCATCCAGGTCTAAATTCAACCTATCGGTGGGGGGCGTTTTTTTGCGCCAATAGGCCATCTTCAGCACTTTTTCGGTAATCATTCCTCGTTGGGGATTTTTGTGATAAATTAAATCCACCTTGTCCTTAATTTCCACACCAGTAAATACTTTAAAAATGGGACTCATTTTGCTGGCCATTTTGAACTTATTTTCATCAAAAAACATAAGTTTATTGACAATTCCTTTCAAGGCTTTTTCAATTAGGTTTCTTTCGACTTTTCCCTGTTCTGGTGAAGCCGAATATAAAGCACCTTCTCCTATCCAAACACCGCCACCCCATTGATGACTTAATTGTTCTAATAAATCGGGGGGTAAAGGAGTTTTTTCTTGGCATTCCTGCCAGGGATATTGTTGTTGAATAGACAACATTCGGTAGTTATTATTAATGTGGAAGGTGGTTTTAATTACCCCTGCCATTTTCAGTTGACGTAGTTTGTCGATCAATAACTCTAATTTATTTTCCTGATCGATGCTATAGAAAAAAGCCTGAAAATATTCAGGATAGGGGGTTAACCAAAAAGTCATTTTGGTGACGATTCCCAGGTTAGATTGGGTAAAAATTCCATCAAAATAAGGACCGACTCCCCAACGATTGACCGCCCCTATTTGGGAGTTTTCAAAGCGATTAAATCCCGTATGAACACATTCACCGGTGGGCAAAACTACTTCCATTCCACAGACATGATTAAAGCGATCTCCCAAAGGTCCTTTGGCTTCACCTCGTTCGAGAATATTGCCAATAATACTAGAATCAGGAGTCGAACCGGTGACACTCATTAATAATTTATTGCCATTTTTCTGCAAAAAATCGTAGAGTTGTCGCTGAGTAACACCCGCTTCAATAGTTACATAAGCTAGGGTTTCATTATAATCCAAAATCTGATTTAATCGACTCAAATCCATTAAAACCGAACCGGTGCGGCTAGGAACTCGCGAACCATAACCCCAATTTTTACCCGTACTAATAGGATAGACAGGGGTTTGATAGCGATTAGCAATTTTTAGAGATTCTTGGACTTCTTGACGATTACCTGGGCGAATAATTGCCGGGATTTTAGCATCGGTTTCGTAGGTAGCGGTCTCGGCTTCTAGGCGTTTTTTGTTATCGGTGCTGACATATTCGGAGCCTAATAAATTTTCCCATTCTTGTAGAGCGTTAGTTAAATTGTCGCTAATAATATTTTCGGAAACAATTAGAGAGTCCATAGTATTTTTTTTCTCCTTGAAATTCAGGTATGAGGGGTAATTAAAGGGCCGTAGGGAACCGGCCCTGCTATCCGTGGCAATTAACTTTTAAGCGGTTGCTGTTTGCGAGAGAAAATTGCGCTAAAACTAGGAATAAAACGGGGAGTATTGGCAAAAACTGCTTGATAATTGGTGTCTTGACTCAAAGCTTCTTCTTCAGCTGGAATGCGTTGGATTAATAACCAAGCATTCAGGAGACTAAAGACTATAGATGTCAGATAAGCGGTATGAAACAAGGGAACCACCGCTAATTCCGTGATCATGGCCCACCAGTTAGGATGACGGATATATTGATAAATGCCATTGTCGATCACGGGTGTCTGAGGAACCGTGACCACCTGATGAATCCAGCGATCGCCCAAGGCTTCAATGGAGGCATAGCGGAGCTTTTGAGCTAAAAAAGTAGTAATTAGCGAAAATAAAGCCAATGCTGGAATAAAAGGTCGATCGAGCAGATAAACTTCCCCGATCATGCAAAGCATCCAGCTAGATTGGAAAATCTTGACGAATCCCACATAATTAGAACTATGCAGTTTGCCACCTTCCGCTAAGACTTTGGCCATATTCTGTTTACTCAGACGAGTAACGCGCACTCGTTGGACAATAATGTAACTAATCAGGGCAATGAAAACTATTTGGCTTAACATCCTTAAATATCCTTAGAATTGAACTAAAATGGCTTCTTGAGCAAATCCAGGCCCCATGGAAATTATTAATCCGTAGGAACCCGTGGGAGGATGGGGACGGGAGAGGGTTTCATCGAGAATGCAGAGGATAGTAGCAGAGGCAATATTGCCAATTTCTGCCAAAATATCCCAACTAACCTGTAAAACATCCGGTTCTAACTGAAATTCTTCAACTATTGCATCGAGAATCTTTGGACCCCCCGGATGCACCATCCAACAGACAATTTCCTCGAGGGAAACTCCTGTTTTTTCCAGTAAAGATGTCACCGCTTTTCTCACCCCACCCTTGACGTAATCAGAGACTTCTGGGCGAAGAATTTGGCGAAAACCGTAGTCTGTTAAAGGTAATGCCATTAAATGCTCTGTGTGGGGCATTAACAGCGATTGAGTGCCGATAATCTTCAGTTTTGCTTTACCTTGCTTGACTAAGGGATGTTCATCTCCCGCTAAGAGAACCGTGCCGACTCCATCGCCAAATAAAGCCGCTACCACAAGGGTCATAATGATATTGCTATATTGAGACGGATCTTCGGGTAATTGTCCCAATAATTCCGTTAAATCGCTATGAATTGACCCTTGCCAAAGGCCAGAGGAGGGATCGGTGGTAAACAAAATCGCTGTTTCGGTGGGATGTCCTTGCAGATAATCGTTTACTCTGGCTAATCCTTGGGCGCCTCCCAAACAGCCGACACCCGATAACGCTTGCCGCTTGATATCGAGGGAAAAATCTAGACGATTGAGGAGTAAACTTTCTAGGGAAGGAACGGAAGGAAGAACAGTAACGGAAGTAACTAGGGAGATTTCTTTGGGAGAAAGAGCGGCTTTTTTGAGCAAATTAGTTACTGTCGATGTTACTAAATCCATAGTTAGATCGACCATTTGACGAAAGGGTTGGGCGATTCCGGGAGGATTATCGGCATCGAATTCATCTAGGGGAATAGTGAAGTATCGCCCTTGAATTTTGACATTACTGAAAAAACGATGAATTTGTTCTAAATCAAAAAAGGTTTGTTCCTGGAAGTCGAGTTGATTTTCTCGGCAATAATCTTGAAGAAGATTAGCACAATGATTTCTGATATTGACTTCTAGAACTTCTTGGGGATAGTAATGTTCTGGAAAACCAGTAGCTGTCTCAATAATGTAGGGCATTGGAGTTAAGATAGAGGGATTTCAGGGGGTTAATTATGGTGGGAGATTTAAGCCAGTAATCGGCGAGCTAATCCTTGGGCTTGGCGTATATAACCCAATTTGTCAATCACTAAGGAGTGAGTACCGCTATGGTGTTTATTTTCGGCGCTTAAATTGGCACTAATTTGACGTTTTAGCTTTTCAAATTTATAGACAAACCGGGATTTTTTATCCTGAGCTTGTAGATAAGCGGCCACTAAATTACTTTGTTCTTCAAATACTCGCCAGTGGGTGCCAGTGGGATGAACCATTCCGATGACAAACAGGTTATTTTCCTCTGGGTGAAAAACATTCATATAGAGGTTAGGCTGGGTGGTTCCTTCTTGCCAATTTAAATCAGATTTGTCAATAAAAGAAAATTCAATTTTGTAACCAGTGGCGTAGATAATCAGATCAATTTCTTCTGTACTGCCATCGGCAAAAATAACATTCTTTCCGTCTAATTCTTGGATATTAGGCTTATGGGTGACATCTCCATGCACATAATAACGATAGATTTGTTGGTCACTGTTGGGAATAATTAGATCGTTACTTTTACAGTCTGTAGGAATATTGAGTTTTTTGAGATTAACTCCTTGTAAGAATAGAGCTATTGGTGATAATAAAGCCATCATTTTCATATGTTCTTGCGCTGGAATTAGATTCATGATTGGCGTGTTAATCATCACCCATTCTGGGGGCAAACCGAACAAAAATTTCGGCATACAGAGAAAGCCACGACGGGTACTATGGAAAGTTTTACTGCCATTGATAGCGGCTTCGACGACTAAATCCATGGCTGATTGTCCCGCTCCAACTACTAGGACTTTTTTAGCATTTAGTTGAGCGGGATTATCATAATCTTTTGAATGGATAATTTCCCCGTCAAAATGCCCAGAAAATTGAGGAATATTCGGTTTACTATGATAACCACTAGCGATTAAAACCCCTCGGTATCGTCTGGTTTCTTGGTTGCTAAGGGTGACATCCCAAAAGTTACCCACCTTTTTTACTTTCTCCACGCTGAGATTAAATTCCATGAAATCATAGAGATTGAAATGAGCGGCATAATTGCGAAGATATTCATAGACTAACCGATGATTGGGATAATCTGGGTAATCTTTTGGCATGGGAAAATCGGAAAAAGGTTGTGTGGTTTTATGACCAATCAGATGTGTATTTTTATACATTGGACTATCGGGACGATCATAAATCCAAATACCCCCAACATCCTGGGCAGATTCGATAACATTAAAGGGAATTTTGGCTTTGCTTAAGGCTCTAGCCGCCGCTAATCCTGCGGCACCAGCCCCAATAATACAGTATTGCTCTTTGTAATCTAAAGTCATGATTTTTCTCCCTTGAATAGTTGGTTGATTAGGCAGTCATTTGTTCAGGAAACTCTCGTAAACTTTGGCAAATTATTTTCATAATTTTCTCCGTATGTTGATTGATAAAGAAATGTCCTCCCGGTAAGGTATGCAGGACAAAATCTTGATTGGTTTGCAGTTGCCATTGTTGTAATTGATCGGCAGAAACCTTGGCATCGTTGTGGCCTCCAAAAACGGTAATAGGACAATTTAAGGGTTGACCTTGTTGATAAGAATAGGTCTCTAGGAGTTTGAAATCTGCTCGTAAAATTGGCAAAAAAGCCGCCATTAAATCGGGATGTTTGAGGAGAGTTTCTGGGGTTCCTTGAAAATGACCTAAAGCTGCTAAAAATTGCTCATCTCCCAGACGATGAATGGGTAAATCGGGATTGACAATTTGAGGCGCTCGAAATCCAGACATAAATAAATGTTGGGGTAGATTTTGCCGAGTTTTAGCTAATTCTCTGGTTAATTCAAAACTGATTAAAGAACCCATGCTATGACCAAAAAAAGCATAAGGTTGGTCTAAATAGGGAGTCAGAATCGGAATGAGACGATTAATCAGGGATTTTAGCGATGTAATCGCAGTTTCCTGAAGACGCGTTTCGCGTCCGGGTAGTTGAATCGCCCACAATTCCACTTGCTTGGGGCAGTAATTCAGCCAATTTTGGAATAGGGAGGCACCCCCACCGGCGTAGGGAAAACAAAATAGACGAATGCTGGCGTTAGGATTAGCTTGTTTGCGAATTAGCCAAAGTTTCGGATCATTAGAGATATTTTCGGCTTTAGTCGTCTTGATTGGTTTTTTCTGTTTTGAGGGGAGAGGAGTTTTGTGGCTAGTTGCAGGTTGGGAGTTTTGGGTGATTAAGTTGAATATTTGCGGTAAAAACTGCTCAATACTCAATCCCGCTAGGTATTCCACGGGAACAATAATTTTTAAATCCTCCTCTAGTTGACGTCGTAATTGACTGGACATGAGAGAATCTAAGCCTAAACTAGAGAGCGGTTGCTTGGTATGTAGCTTGACCACGGATAAACCAGTAATCTGTTCTAAAACACCGATAATGTAGGTTTCTAGTTGTTTAAGCTGTTTCTCTGCGGGTGTGGCCAACAAAGAGTCAAGGGTAATTAGATGACCAGAAGATGATGCGGTGGTGGTTTTGACAACTTCTGGCGGTTGCGGCGGTGTTTCTAGGAGATATTTCGACAATTCAGGCAATAATTGCGCTTCTTCTGGGGTCAAGTCGCCTGTTTTTAGCCAATAACTACTTCTTTCAAAGGTGTAGGTCGGTAAGATACAGGGTTTACTGTCTTGATTGGCCGTTATCTCTTGCCAATTCAGGGCGAATCCCCGCAGATAAAGCTGACTGACACTCTCGAGGATCTGTTGTCGGTCAGAGGTTTGACGACGCAAACTGGGCAACCAAAGACAAGAATAATTTTTATCCAGTAGGCTGCCCATGCCCGATAAAACGGGATGGGAGCCGCATTCGACAAATAGCTCATAACCGTTGTCCAGTAAGGTTTTTATCCCATCGGCAAAGCGAACAGAACACCGGAGATGACGACACCAATAATCGGGAGTAGTGACCTCAAAATTGACTAAGTTGCCATTAAGGTTAGAAATTAAGGCTCGTTGGGGGGGATGATAGGTGATAGTTTCAGCAATTTGTCGGAACTCGTCTAAAATCTCCTCCATCAGAGGGGAATGAAAGGCTTGAGAGACATTTAACCGGGTAATTTTCAGATTTTTGACCTGAAGCTGTTTTACCAGGGTTTCTATGGTCTCTGCAGCACCGGACAGGACAATATTATCCTGACCATTAATAGCGGCAATAGCGACCTGAGATTGATAGGGGGCAATTAAGGGACTAATTTCAGCTTCACTAGCCGAGATAACGACCATTGAACCACTTTTTCCCACAGAATCCATCAATTTAGCCCGATAGAAGACTAATTTTAAGGCATCTTCTAAACTAAAGACTCCAGCAACACAGGCGGCCACATATTCCCCTAAACTATGACCCATAACCCCATGGGGGCTAATTCCCCAGGATTCCCAGAGTTTAAAAAGGGCGTATTCGAGAGCAAATAGGGCAGGTTGGCTGTAAAAAGTTTGATTGAGATGATTTTCTTGGTCAATAATCTCCTTTAGGCAATAGTCCCCATATTGACGGAGAATCTCAGCACAGCGATCGAGTGTTTGACGAAATAGAGGATAACATTGGTATAGTTCCCTTCCCATACCGGGGTATTGAGAACCCTGTCCCGGAAAGAGAAAGGCAATTTTTGCCCGATTTTTGCCATTAAATTCACTTTTTTGGCGAAAAGAACTGGGTTCACCTTGAACGAAAGCGGCTAATTTTTCTTGAAGTTGGCAGTGACTAGAGACAATACAGGTGAAACGATGGGGTAATTGGGAGCGACTGCGATTGCTAGTAGCACAAATGGAGCTTAAAGCAATATTTTTTGCATTTTCTAGGTAATTTGCGTATTTTTGGGCTAGTTTGATTAAAGCCGATTCAGTCTTGGCTGAGAGGGTGAACAGATAGGGCGATGAATCAGGTGCCGCAGTCGTTTGAGGTTCGTAAGGGTATTCTTCGAGAATAATATGGGCATTAGTGCCATTTAAGCCAAAAGAACTAACTCCAGCTAAACGAGAAGAATTTTCACTAACCCATTCACGGTTTTTAGTCGGAACTTTCAGCGGTTGATTTTCCCAGTCTAGATGGGGTGTCGGTTGCTGGAAGTGGAGATGGGGGGCAATTTGTCGATGTTGCAAGCATAAAATCACTTTCATCAGTCCGGCAATACCAGCGGCCGCTTCTAGATGGCCGATATTGGTTTTGACGGAACCAACCCAAACCGGTTGGGGATTTTTAGCAAAAACTGTCGATAATGCACCTAATTCAATGGGATCGCCTAAAGAAGTGCCAGTTCCATGGGCTTCAATATAGCTAATGTCCTCTGGCTTTACCTGAGCATTTTTTAAAGCTTGACGAATCAATTGTTCTTGACTAAGTTGATTGGGAACTGTTAAACCGCTACTCGTACCACCATGGTTAACGGCCGAACCTTTAATTAGTCCTAAAATCAAGTTATTATCCCGAATAGCCGCAGATAAAGACTTTAAAACTATAATACCGCCGCCTTCTCCCCGCACATAGCCATTCGCTGTTCTATCAAAGGTTTTACAACGACCGTCAGGAGACAACATCTGGGCGCGGGATTCCATGATAGTAACGAAGGGGGTTAACATTAGGTTGACCCCCCCAGCTAGGGCAACTTCACACTCGTTATTGCGTAAACTTTGGCAAGCTAAATGAACAGCGACTAAAGAGGAGGCACAAGCAGTATCAACCGTTAAAGTTGGGCCATGAAATCCAAAAAGATAGGATAAACGTCCCGAAGCTACACTTTTAGCATTTCCCGTTCCCGTATAGGCATCAATCAGATCGGGATGATGGCTAAAATGGGAGTAATCTTGAGTCATCATGCCTATAAATACCCCCGTTTGACTTCCTCGCCGATTTAAGGGTGATATTCCCGCATTTTCCAGAGCTTCCCAGGCTAGTTCCAGCAGTAATCGCTGTTGCGGATCCATTTGTGCTACCTCCCGGGGAGAAAGACCAAAAAAATCAGCGTCAAATTGATCTATCGGTTGATTTAAGAAGCCACCGTGACGGGTATAGACTTTTCCCCTTGCATCGGGCTTAGGATCGTAATAATTGTCAATATTCCAGCGTTGCGGCGGAATTTCGCTGATGGCATCGGTTCCTGATTGCAATAATTCCCAAAAAGTTTCCGGTGAATTAGCTCCCTGGGGAAAGCGACAGGACATACCAATAATTGCAATTGGTTCATTCTTAGCTTTTTCTAGGATATGTAGCTTAGTTTTTAAGACCTTAATTTGATTTAAGGCATCTTTTATTAAGCTCATTTGATCAGTTTTGGCAGGTGTTTGTGTCATGGTAAACAGGTTATTTAGATAGGGTTTGAGGTCTACTTTTCTAACTTAAGGAATTTAATTCCTGTAGCAGTAAATCGGACAATTCTTCTAGGGATAAATCTTCTTCGTTGAGGGGATCAAGATTGCTATCTTGATTTGCTCCTATTGCTAAGGGTTTTAAACTAAAGTCAAGGTCAATAACTTCAGCTACTAGATAATCGACCAAACTGGTCACTGTTGGATATTTAAAAGTGATAGTTGCCGCCAGAGATTTACCTAAATCCTTGGCTAAACGATTTCGTAATTCCACCGTCATTAAAGAATCCATTCCCAACTCAAAAAAACCTTGGTCAACTTGGGTAAATTCTCTAGCCGGAATAGCGAGAATTTCCGCTACAATCCCTTGAACATGAGCAGTCAAAGCCGCAAAACGCTCCTCAATTGGTATTGTCCTTAAGACATCAATAAAATTATTGTCTGGGGTTAATTTTGGGGCTGAAAAACTTTGGAAATCTCGTAATAAAGGCGGAATTTTTTGATTCTCGAAACTGTTAAAAAAGCTATTCCAATTGAGAGAAGCGACAGTTACCTGTATCCGAGAAGTCGTCAGCAATGTTTCGAGGAGATGTAAACATTTTTGGGGATCAAGAGGGGTAAAACCCTGTTTAATTAGCCTTTTTTTCGCTTTTTCGCCTAAATTTTCGGCCATACCACCCTCTGCCCAGGGACCCCAATTAATAGTCAGGGCCGGCAGTCCTTGCGCTTGACGATAATGGGCTAGACTATCTAAAAAGGCATTAGCACTAGCATAATTACTCTGTCCAGAAGACCCTAACACCGAGGCCATCGAGGAAAAACTAATAAACCAGTCTAAATCCACTTCTTGACTGAGGAGATGCAAATTCCAAGCGCCGAGTATTTTGGGGGAAAAGACGCGCTCAAATTTCTCCCAAGTCTGTTTGGATAAGCTGGCATCCTCTAACACCCCGGCGGTGTGAATAATGCCTTTTAAGGGGGGTAACTGCTGCTCGATTATCTCAAAAGCCCGACGCATTTGGCCAAAGTCGCTAACGTCGGCGGCAAAAACTTCTACATTGGTTCCCTCTTGTCGCCATTGGTCTATAATTGGTTGGGTTTCTGGAGTTATTCCCCGGCGACTCAGTAAGACGAGGGATTTTGCTCCTTTTTTCCTTAACCAATTAGCCACTTGCTGCCCTAAGGCCCCTAGACCACCAGTAATAAGATAGGTGGCATTTTCGGCAATTTCTCGGTTTTTTAGCGACGATTTCGGGATAAATCGCCCTAAACGAGCCACATAGCTCTGGCCTTGCCGCCAAACGATTTGATTTTCCTCCTCCGAACTTTGTAAAGATTGGAACACCTCTAGGGCTAAGGTGTGGCTATCCTGAAATTTATCTCCATCCAGACACAGACAGCGCAATTCTGGGTGTTCTAGGGCAATAGTCCGTCCTAATCCCCAGAGGGAACTTTGGGCAAGGGCAATCACTGTGGGTTGAGAAGGAATGTATTGAGCCGATTGGGTGACAATATAGAGGCGAGGAGAGTAATTAACCTCTATTTTGCCTAGTTCTTGCACTATTTCCAGCAAAGTTCCACAAATTCGCTCCTGAGTGACGGCTAGGTTTTGATTATTTTCTAAAGCTTGGTCGTCATCGATTCCCCAGAGATAAATTAGACCTTGATAGGGTTTTTTGAGGAGATATTGCCAAGTCTGGCGATTCTTTTCGGTGATAAGTTGGCATCTATGCCCTTGTTGCAGCAATTTTTCGGCTAATTGTTGCCCTACTCCCTTTTTGTCGGCAAAAATTAACCAATCTCCTGTTTCTGTCCAATCCATTCCCGTCAAGTCCGTGGCTTGCCAAGTAATTTCGTATAAACTATCCTTGAGGTCGTTGGTCTGGGAAAAGAGGGTTTCTGGCCGGGCCTGTTGAAAGGTTAATCCGTCAATTTGGCTAATTAATTGACCCGATTCGCTGAAAATAGTCAAATCAGCGATTAAGATGCCGTTTTGCAAATTGCTATGGCTGAAGCGACCATGACAGTATATAGAGGTGTCCTTAACTCCCGAAAAGGTCAATCGGTCAATATTAGTGGGAAGATAGGTGCTATTCCCTGCGGGAAATAGTGCCGACATAGCGTGAAAGCAACCATCAAGTAAGACAGGATGTAGCTGGTAATCCACCGCTTGCGAGAGTAGATGGGAAGAAAGTTGAATTTTTGCGACAATTTCGGACTGATTGCGGTAAAGTTCCTGGATAACTCGAAAACTTTCCCCGTAGTTCACTCCTTTACTTAAACAGTCCTGATAATGCTGTGCAATTTCGATTTTTTGGTGACAACGGTTCCGGATATCTGTCCAATTGCAGCTGGGTAAGTCCTGGTTTTCATTGGTTAAATTACCGGATAGATGCAGTAGGGAAACTTCCCCTTCCCCAAGACTGAGAATCTGAAATTGTCCCCCCGCTAGTAAGCTTAACTGTACCTTTTTACTCTGGTTGTCTGAGAAAATTAAGGGTCGATTCAGACTCAATTGACCAATAGTAAACTGCTGATTGGGATATTGTTGACCAGCTGCCACTATAATCATCTCTAGATAGGCCGCGGCTGGGAAAACTACCTGGCCAAAAACTTGATGTTCTTGCAGATAGCTCGGAGAGCAGGGAGAAAGAGAGGATTGATAGTGGACATCTTTTGACCCCAATAGATGCAGCGGTTGCTGTAGGAGAGGGTGGAAAGCTGCCGCTACTGTCGGGGTTTTTAGCTGAGAATCAATGTAATCTAACCAATAGCGTTTTCTTTGGAAGGGATAGGTCGGTAAGGGGATTTTTTCGCGTAAATAATCCAGGTCGAATCCATTCCAGTCAATTTTGACCCCTTTTACATAAAGGGTCGCTAAACTTTGGAGCAGGGTTTCCCAATTCGACTGTTTTGGGGACAAACTAGCTAACCAGAGACCTTGGTCGGGGAGATTTTGCTGACCTAGGTTAATTAAGGTGGTTTTGGCACCAATTTCTAGGAATATTTCCGTATTTAACTCTCCTAATCTTTCTATACCCCGGGCAAACTCTACGGGAGACAGTAGATGATTAACCCAATATTGGGAAGTTGCTATCTCTGCATCGATAACATCCCCAGTCAGGTTAGAGATAAGGGGGAGACGCGGGGAATTATAGGTGATAGTTTCGGCAATCTTGGCAAATTCCCCCACCATACCCGTCATTAAGGGAGAATGGAAAGCATGGGAAACCGCTAAAGTCTGACTTTCAATGCCTCTCTGATTGAAGTTAGCGATTAAATGGTTAATAGCCTCAGTTTCGCCAGAAATGACCGTATTTTCTCGACTATTGACCGCAGCAATGGTACAGATGCCCCTAATCTTCCTGAGATGATTGGTCACGGTGTCGGAATCGGTAAAAATTGCCGCCATTATGCCGTTTTTCGGTAATGTCTGCATTAAGCGTCCCCGATGGGCAATTAACTTCAAACCGTCTTCTAAGCTAAAGACTCCCGCTAAACAAGCGGCCACATATTCCCCTAAACTATGACCGATGAGAGCATCGGGTTTCACTCCCCAAGATAACCAGAGTTGAGCGAGGGCATATTCCAGAGAAAATAGGGTAATTTGACTGTAAAAAGTCTGATTAATCAACTGACTGGTTTTTTCGTCCCCATATAACACTTGCAGTAAGGATTTCACCCCATAGCTCCGTAAAATTTCGTCACATTTCTCTAAAGTTTGGCGAAAAGTCGGTTGCGTTTCGTAGAGTTCCCTAGCCATTCCGGGATATTGTGAACCCTGTCCTGTACACATAAAAGCCAGTTTAGGGGCTTTTTTCGAGGTTAAAATACTTTTTTGACCTGAAAAGCGATTTTCATCCCTAATAAAGTCTTTTAAAGCTTGCTCAAGCTGTTTTTGAGCCAGAAAGGGAATAGCTAAACGATGCTCAAAATGCGATCGCCCAGTATTAGCGGTATAGGCCAGATTTGCCATGACCGTCTGGGAATTTTGACCTAAAAAATCGTAGTAGCGTTGAGCTAATTCGCGTAAGGCTGGCTCACTTTTCGCAGAAAGGGTAATTAAATGACAAGGACGCTCTAAATGAGGTTTTTCGTCACCAAGCCGCTCAAAATTGCTTTCCTCAACGATTAAATGGACGTTAGTGCCACTCATCCCAAAAGCGCTCACTCCAGCCCGTCGGACTCCTTCTCTGACCAACCAAGGGGTAAGAGTGGTGGGGATTTTGACCGGCAGTTTTTCCCAGGGAATATAGGGATTAGGGTTCTTAAAATGAAGATTAGGGGCGATTTGCTGATTTTGTAGCTGTAAAACTGTCTTAATTAACGCCGCAATTCCCGCAGCTCCTTCCAGATGCCCCATATTAGTTTTCACGGTTCCCAAAATCAGGGGATTATCTTGGCTATGACCCTGGCCATAAATTTTCCCTAAGGATAAAACCTCGATGGGATCTCCTAAAGATGTACCTGTACCGTGAACTTCGACGTATTGCAGATCTTTAGGTTGAATTTTCGCTCTTTCGAGGGCTTGTCTGAGTAAAGCTTCCTGTGCCTGACCATTGGGGGCGGTTAAGCCATTACTTTTTCCATCGTGATTGACAGCCGAACCGCGAATTTGGGCGAAAATAAGATTGCCATCTCGGAGAGCATCACTGAGACGTTTTAAGACCACGACACCGCAACCTTCGCCCCGACCATAACCATCGGCCGAAGCATCAAAGGTTTTACTGCGACCCTGGGGAGAAACGGCTTTTAATTTACAATTACTAATCGCAGTGGCCGGGGTTAACATCAGATTCACCCCCCCCGCTAAAGCGAGATTGCATTCTTGGCTGCGCAGACTTTGACAGGCCAAATGTACTGCCAAGAGGGAGGAGGAACAGGCCGTATCAATTTGCAGAGTCGGACCGTGAAACCCAAATAGATAAGAGATTCTGCCGACGGCAATAGCGCGACTGGTTCCTAAACTGTTGTAAGCATCAATGTGATTGACTACGCCTTGATGAAAACATAATTGGGCATAATCATCGCGAAAAATGCCCATAAATACGCCAGTTTGACTATTAATCAAACTTTCGGGCGCAATAGCCGCATTTTCTAGGGATTCCCAACAGACTTCTAAAAGTAACCGTTGTTGCGGATCCATGGCGGCGGCTTCCCGAGGTGAGATGCCGAAGAAAGCCGGGTCAAATTCGTCAACTTTGTCTAAAAATGCCCCTTCCCGACTATACATTTTTCCCGGAACATCGGCATCTTGGTGATAATAGTCGGCAATATTCCAACGTTCTAGGGGAATTTCTGTTACTGCATCGATGCCATTAACCAATAACTGCCAATAACTTGCGGAATCATTGACTCCTGCGGGAAAACGACAGCCCATCCCCACAATAGCGATGGGTTCGGTTTGCGCTTTGACCATTGCATCGAGGTGTTTGTATTGTTCTAAAAAAGCTTGTTTTTGTTGATTCATCTTCCTAACAACTCTTGTCTTGTTATGTCACGTCACTTTCATCTCAGGTTATGCTTGGGAAAAAGTCACGGATAAGCGGGAAAAACCTTGATACTGTCGGGATGGGAAAATTTAGTTGCATAGTCACAATTGTCCTCGTGACTCCGAGGTGGGGGATAGGACAAGGGAAATTAGCTATCCTATCCCCACCAGCGATTAACTAAAGAAAGCAGAGATTTCTTCTTCGGATATTTGGGGTAAAACTGCTAAAATTTCGCTTTTTTCTCGAGTATTTGCCGATTCAGCCCCAGTATTGCTTTGATTAATCTGGTTAGCTAAATATTCTGCCAAACTATCAATAGTGGGATAATTCCAAACAATGGTGGCTTCGACGGGGATTCCCGACCAATCGGCAAGATCTTGGGCTAATTCCACGGCAAAAATTGAATCTAAGCCAAAATCAGCAAAAGACTGGCTGGTTTGGATAGTGGCTGGATTGACCTTTAATTTCTGGTGTAACCAATTACCTAACCACATTTCCACCTTTTCGGGAGTTTGTTGGCTAAGAAGGGACTTTTTCGGACTAGAGGGTATATTTACTCGGTTCTGCGTCGGTTGACTAGCAATTTCGACCAGAGAAGTTTCAGCTTGAGGATGAGTCTGTTTAGCTTCTGGTTCCAACGTCAATAACTCGTCGAGTTGATAATCGGAACCGTCTAGACGTTGTTCAATATCATCAATAGATTGAGTATAATCGAGGATACGATCGCGGATAGTCGCCACCGAAGAAGCAAAGTTTTCTTCGGGTGTTCCCCGGAGAGCTTTCTGCACACATAAATCAAACTGCAATTGACTCCAAGCTAGGGCATGACTGTACTTTTCCCCGGGGTGAATTTGGGCCATTTTCGCCGTTGTTGCTACTAAAGCGGCGTAACAACCCAATTCTCCGATTAAAGAATAGGCCCAAGCTAAGGCGGCAGAACGATCACCCCAGAGATTAGACTGGAGACAACGCTGATTAATAGATTGGGCGGTGCTGTGGAGTTGCAGGGCAATCTCGGGCGCTTCCAGAACTTTTGTCAGAAATTCGCCTAATTTGTCCGTATGGGTGATACTTTTGCCCAAAAAGATTTTCAAACTTTCGTTAGGACCTTCGCCAATTCGTAAAACTCTGGCATCCCGGAGAATTTGCGGGGCAAGATTAGTTTCCATGTAACCTCTACCCCCCAGCATCTGAACGAGACTATCGGCCGCTTCCCAGAGGTAATCAGCCCCCGTAATCTTGGCAATAACGGCCATTTCCCTGGGAACGGCCACTTTTTGGTCTAAGGCGGTGGTGATACACTTTAAGAGACTGGACAAGGCCACCGTAGCCCCAGTTAAATGATCAAAACGGGCTAAAGTAATCGGACTTTCTAGCAATTTACCGGTAGCGATCGAACGACGGCTGGCATAACGTAACATTAATTGTAAACAGCGTTTCATGCCGCCAACTCCCATCATGCCAATACCTAAACGGGCATAAAGTAAAGCATCGTCGGCGGGTTCAGTGCCATTGCCCAATTCTCCCAGCAATTGCTCTTTAGTGACTAAAACATCCTCAAAATAGATGGCATTTTGCATAATTCCCCGTAATCCCATAGTTAGGGATTCAGGTCCCAAACGCAGACCGGGGGTACCTTGACGGACAAGAAAACCTGTCAAACCGTTATTCCCCGGTTCTTCCGAATCAAGCAAACGGACAAAAACATTAATCATTCCGGCCCAAGCAGAACCATTCCAACGCTTAAGGCCGCGAATTCGCCATTTATCTCGGCCATCCGGCACTGCAACGGTACTAATTGCCCCGATATTCGCTCCTGCTTCCGGTTCCGTCATGCCAAAGGAGGATAATTGTCTTCCTGTCGCTAAAAGAGGTAATAACTCTTGCTTGAGGGAAATAGTCCCGTAGTTGAGCAGCGGACGGATACCTAAGCTGTTATTGAGACTCACCATCGTCGCCAGGGTTAAATCAATGGCGGCTAATTGTTCCATCACCTGCAAAAAATTGCGATTATTAAGGGCTATTCCCCCGTATTCTTCAGGAATCTGCATTCCCATCAGTCCTTGATTGCCAAAATCCATGACAATATAGGGCGGCACACAACGACGGTCATCAATCAGATGGGAATTAATGCGAGTTTTGGCGTAATCTCGCAACCAAGTCAAGATTTGCTCGGTTTTTTCTTGACTAGCGGTTGTGGGGGCAGCTTGGTGACTGCTGAGGGGGGGGGTTAGCGTCGGCATAGGGGATGAAATTAGTGGAAGTTGCTGGTTTAAATACTGTTGACGGCAAGCGTGGCGTTGAATTTTGCCGCTAGAAGTTTTGGACAGAGATGCGGGTTTGATAAAAGCGATATCATAAACTTGCAATTCGTGTTCTTGAAAAACCGCTCGACGAACTGCTTCTAGGGCTTTTTGCTGGTTAAAACGGCGAATTGCCGTTCTTTCTACCTCTTGAACCAGGACTAACTTTTCTTCTGCCTCGATTTCTACGGTAAAGGCGGCAGTTCCACTGGGGCAAAAGTCGGGATAGCATTGTTCTACGGTCTGTTCGATATCCTGGGGATAGTAGTTACCGCCGCGAATAATCATCAGGTCTTTCAAGCGTCCGGTGATGTATAGTTGACCCTGATGAATAAAACCTAAATCCCCTGTACGCAAATAAAAACCCTGTCCGGTATCGGCGATAACTGCTTGAAAAGTTTTTTCTGTAGCTTCGGGATGTTGCCAATAGCCCTGGGCAACGGTTTTGCCTTTCACCCAAATTTCTCCCACCTGCTGGGAGGGACAGCGTTGACGGGTTTCAGGATTAACAATGGCAATTTCTGTGTCGATTTCTGTTTGTCCACAACTGACTAAGGATTGAGAATTTGGGCTTTTTTCCGTAAAAACGATTTGATGACGGTTTAAAGCGGCTTTTTCAACCCAGCAGATTTGAGGAACTTGATTTTTCCTGACAGCAGCAACTTTTAAGGTGGCCTCGGCTAAACCATAACCCGGACAAAAGGCGGCAAACTCAAAACCACAGGGGGCAAATTTACGAGCAAATTCGCTTAAAATTTCCATTCTGACCGTTTCTGCCCCATTTAAAGCCACTTTCCAGCTGCTTAAGTCTAAATCCGTCAGCTGCTCCTCTTTAATCTTGTCAAGACAACGTTTATAGGCAAAATTAGGGGCGGCAGTGTGGGTGGCCCTGTATTTGCTGATGGCATTTAACCAACCGAAAGGACGTTGTAAAAAGGAAACCGGGGACATGAGATAACAGGGAAATCCTCGATAAAAAGGCAGTAAAATGCCATAAATCAGCCCCATATCATGAAAAGTTGGCAACCATGTCACCATAACGCTCTTTTCATCGTGTTCCCAACCTAAATCTAAATCTCGGAGGTTGGTCAAAAGATTCTCGTGATTGACCATCACTCCTTTGGGAGTCCCCGTGGAACCAGAGGTGTATTGTAAAAAGGCTAAGGTCTCTGCTTTTATCTGAGTGGGGTGGTCTTCGGCTAAACTTTTGCCGATTAAGCTATCCGTAGCTAGAAAGGGAATATCTCTGTCTAGTTGCCTTTTTAATTGGTCTAATTCCGATTGTGTGCTTAAAAGTAAGCTTGCTTGCGAATTATTAATAATAGAAGTTAAGCGAGCCATCTTTTGGTTTTTCTTGGGCAAATTGACTGGAATTGCCACTACTCCTGCTAATAAACAGCCGAAAAACCCAGTAATAAACTCTAATCCCGAAGGGTATGCTAATAAAACTCGTTCCCCCGGTAATAGGATGGATTGGAGACTATTGGCAATCGCTTGCGCTTCCAGAAATAATTCCCCGTAGGTAAGGCGTTTTTCTTCGGTTTCGCCATCGACTAAAAAGGTATAAGCCGTTTTTTGGGGTTGGTATTGGGCGCGATAACGAATAATATCGACTAAACTGCTTATTTCTGACAAATTAAGCTTATTATCTAAACAAAGAGTCATTTTTTTACTCCCCATTATTCAATGGAATCGAAAACAAAGATTTAATCCTCTCGCACCGGGAAAAGTTTCTGGTGACGGGGGGCGACTAGAATTCTAGGGGTGATTTGGGCTTAAATTAAAGGTTTCTCCGTAAATTTCGCCATAGCAGAGCTTCTGAGTCCCAAAACGTCCCCCATACTCGCTCAAGGGTTCATCAGCGTATCCCAAGGCTAAGAGACAACAGACATCGACCGTATCGGGAATTTGGAAATACTCGCGCAAGGGTTTAGCCACAAATCCTTCTAGGGGACAACTATCCACCCCCAAGCTTTGCGCCGCTATCATGAGATAAGTAACCGCAATCATAACTTGTCGGTTGCTCCAAGCTTCTGGAGACTGATAACAGGGTTTAAATTGGAAAAAAGGCGGAATGGCCATGTGCATGAACTTGGCCCGTTTTTCGGAAATCGTCCCCTCTTGCTTTCCTAACTCAATCACTTGATTAATGTAACCACGATGGTTAACTTGGCGATCGCCACAACAGATTAAAACCACGGGTGCATCGACTAATTTATCTTGTTCAAAGCCGAATTCTCGCAATTTTGCCTTATTTTCTGGTTCTCTAACCACTATAAATCGCCATGGTTGCAAATTATAACTAGAGGGAGCTTGGAATCCCAAACGAAAAATTTCGGCTAAAATTTCTTCGGGAATGGCATCGGTGCGAAATTTACGAGTAGAGCGTCTTTTTTGAAATATTTCAGCAATATTCATCATCTAAACCCTTTTATGAGACGTTTTCAACGGTTTAACCTAAAAAACTTTCGGGAATCGCCGGTCCCCATTGATAGAGAATATCTAACCCACCCGCGTGAAGTTCTGGCTCGGTGGTTTGCTCAAAAAGGTCCCCATCGGTAAAATGTTCAATGAGGCTACCGAAAGGATCTTGCCAATAGTCAAACACTTGACTTCCCAACAAATGGCGACCAATACCCCACACAGGAGTCCATCCTTTTTCTCGTAACCAATCGTGGCCGATTTTAATAGAGTCAAAATCTTGCACCTCGAAGGCAGTATGATGGACTTTGGGGTGAGAACCTTGCAACATGGCGATGGTGTGATGATCAACCCATTCCTCTCCCCGTTGACAACGAAGAAAACCCCCGACTCGTAAACTGGGATGGCCGTAATAAATTAAATCTGTTGCTTTTAAGCCAAAAGTCTGCTGATACCAGTGATAACTTTCCTCAAAGTCTTTGACATCAATAGCTAGATGACCTAAACGTAAAATAGGTGCGGGTTCTTTTTTCGGCCTTTGGGTGCGACCTAAACGGGTTTTCCGACTAGCGTGATTCCATTGCAAGGGTTCAGGAATCGGCAAAGGTTCCACTTCCTCGATACCATAGACCAATTCTAGGTTAAAACCGTTGGGGTCAATAATTTTGATGCGCTGACCACCGCCGGGGGTGAACAGGGTTTCCACGGTCGAAGCGGAGGCTAAAGTGGCTAGTTCATGTAAGACGGATTCTGATGTCGCTTCTAGGGCAAAACTGACAAATTTAGCTTTTTTTCCCCATTCTACGACATAGACAAACTGTTTTTTGCCTCTAGCTCGCATATACAAGGCTGTATCGGTTTTAACTGCGGTAATCAGTCCAAAATCCCTCAAAAAACGTTCGCACAGGTCTAAATCCGGATGTTGATAGGTAACGTAGGCAATATCAGCAATTTTAGTCATAGTCGGTCATCCAGTGGAGTTGTCTAATTCGGCACAAAATAGCCAGACAGATATCGGTCAAAGTGCTGTCATAGCAAGGGGAAAAAGACTATTAAGAAAATCTGAACTTTGTTGTGGTTGATTATTGCACTGTGAGTACACCCACAGTCAAAGGCTAATTTTTCTTGCCCTCAATTGCTATCCCAGACTGGAGTTTGAGTAACTTGGGGGTGGAGAAAAACCTTGGGGAACTTCGGGGTTTTGCGGAAAATTTTTTTGAGAGATGTGGTCAAGGTTGTCTAGAGTACCTCGATAAATTGGACTTATTGAGAAAATATTCACACTAATTGAGAATCAACAAAGGTTTCATCAGGGTTTCAGGCGGTGCAATGCTGAAGTAAATCTATTTTTTGAGGTACCCTCTAGAAAAATCCGCTATCGTTCGAGTAAGCAAGTCAGAGAATATTGGGATCAGTAGCAGCGGCAAGGATTATTTCTGTTTCCACTGCCCAAATACCCCTCTGAAATCAATCTTGTTGCACCTGAATGGCATCAATTGAAAACTCGCGAACTGACAGGTCAAATTTTTCTCGAACGGTTGGATTTAGCGCACGCCGTTAAACAGGGGAGCGAAGCTTGCACTCAAAAAGGAGGATAGGAAAGTCACTGTTTTAAGTTTAATCCGTAACCAAATTATTACTTAAATTTCTCAATTATCAGCAAAGTCCTTAATTACTAAACTTGAGATAATGTCTAGAAAAGTTACCTATGGGGATATTCCCAGACAAAGAACCAAATATCTGCTTAATGCTCTGTTAAAGTTTGCTAACTACGAGGTAGATAATTGTGAAAATCTGGCTATTAAATTTAGCTGGATTAATGAGAAAAAATTGAAAATTCAAGCCGAACTTAATGCTTTAAAAATGCTGACTGAAAAATGTGGTCAAAGGCTGGAGTTATGGCAAATTCGTGATGCTTTGACGGAATATCTTAACGAAAAGTTTTTAGGTATTTTGGAAGATCATCGTATCAATAATCAAGGAAAAATTCGTACTTTTCAAATTACTTTTTGGCAACGGGGTCATGATATTTTAACTAACCTAAGGTGCTTTGATCAAGAGTGGGCAAACAAAAGTAAACATCAATCTCCCGCAATTGCTGCTATTTTCTCCTCTTTAGATGAGGAAAAACAACAGGATTATCAGACCTATATTAAGGATTATGTAAAACGTCCACCTCTGGAGGAAAATTGTCTCAAAGTTCTTCAGCAAGAACAATCGTTGCTAAGAATTCGCGCACCTCATAATAGTGGCAAAACCCGTTTAGTTAATTGGTTAGTCCATCATCTCAAACAAGATAATTATCAACCAGTTATCATTGATTGTGAGGAGGAAAAAGCCACTATTGCCCTTAGTTGTGAAGACTTGCTGCTGTCGATTTGTCGTACCATTACCCAAGAATTAAAGATTAACGAATCTCTTCTCGATAAATTTTGGTCTCGTCCCGGAACTCCTGCCCACAAAACTCGACGATATTTAGAGGAATATGTTCTCCAACCCAGCGCTAATCCTCTGGTTTTTGTCTTTGAAAAATTTGATACAATTTTGGAAACTGAAACAATCGGTAATGAAATTTGTGGTATTCTCAGAAGTTGGCATGAAAGACGTTCCCAACCTTGGCGGAAACTACGCTTAATTATTATTCATTCAACGGAATTTTATAGCAACTACGATTTTTATGCCTCTCCCTTAATTGGTGTAGGTTATGTGGCTAGTTTATCGGATTTTAATGCGGAACAAGTTCTCACTTTCGCTCAAGTTAATGGCATTAATTGGACGTTATCAGATGTTCATAAGGTCATGAACTTAGTGGGAGGTAATCCTTATTTAATTAAGTTAATCTTGGTAAAATTGCAAGAAGGGAATTCTCTAGAAAAGGTTCTAGATGATGCCTTGCAGGGACGAGAGCCATTTCAAAGTCATTTTTTCCTACTGATGAGATATCTGAAAAGTAATGCTAACCTACGGAATATTTTTAGGCAAATTCTTCAGAAAAAAGCTCTGACTCCGGCTCAAATGAAAGGAGAATCTGTCCAATTTTTGGAACGATTGGGACTGATCCACAAAAGTTATGATACCCTAGAGGTGCGTTGCAATTTGTATCAAGTATATTTTGACGACTTGCTTGATTAGTCTCGTTGAGATTCCAATTGAAACTGAATTGAGTTTTCAAGTTTTGCTTCTAACTTACTCTTAACCCTGACAGTAATTGGTTCTCGATTAGATTCGGATTCATTATCTACAAACCTGAGAGAATTGCCTGAGGTCAAACTGGCCGAAAGATTGAGGTTTTCTAAATATTCTTGTATCAACTCTGAAGAAATTTTATTCTGGGATTGCAAGGCTCTAATAGCAGCTATAAATGATTGGGCCGCATCATAACTGGTAGCGGTTCGCCAACTAATATCTTCTTTCCATAAAGCTTGAGCATCTCTGACAAAATTTTGGGACTTAATTAGATGGGAAAACCAAGGCACAGCCAAAACTAAATTATCAATAAATTTACCGCTATCAACCAACATTTCATGTTCATACATGGAATGACTCCCTAAAAGAACTAGCTTATTTTTCAGTTCTGGAGTGGTGCTGGTATTCAACTGTTCAAGAGTATGGGATAATTCTACTACCACAGAAGCTGATTCCAAACTGGGAAATAAGACAATTCCTCTAACTTGATCTTGGGAAAATGCTTTTAAAACTTCTGCGTCAATATCTAGGGAAGATGATAAATCAATTACTTTAGTGATTTTACCGCCTTTTTTTTGGAAAGCTTGATGAAACTCTTGAGTAAGTTCTTGGCTATCAATCTGGTTAGAATTATTAAAAACAATTACCTTATCTAGATCATGTTGGCTGGCATAATTAGCTAAAGTCTCACCAATTTTTTCATTGGTGATAACGGTTCTAAAAAAGTATTCACTCTCAATTACATTCGAGGAACTTGTAGAAGAAATTAAAGTAATTTTGGCTCTTTCATAGATAGGTAAAGCTGCTAAGGTGGCTTCACTAGAATAATGTCCAATTACTCCAATAACTTTGGGGTCTTTAACGATTTCCTTGGCGACTATCTTAGCAACTTTTTCATCATTATTATCATTGGCAATAACGATATTTAAAAATAAATTATTCGCACTTGTCGGTAATTGGCTATTAAATAAATATTGTGCTTGAGCAATCCCTTTAAGGATTTCTTGGGAAATTTCATTTTTTTTGCCACTGGGAATAACCACCGCCAAAGTCACATAATTATTACTTAAATAAGCGATAACATTATTATAATAAATCAAGTTTTCTGCATCTTCAGGATGAGCGAGATAGGCTTTTTTGAATAACTGTTTAGCTTCCAAATAATTAGCATTTTTAAAAGCCAAAATACCCCGATCTTTATAAAAATTTTCCTGTTTAATAAGTAGCTTTTTTTCGCCTTGGCTAAATAGTTCAGGCTCCTTAGTATAGGGAATTTTATAAAAGTAAGGTAACAGCCATGACTGGTAGAATCCCAACCCAAGTAAACCTGTAACAATGCTAGTAAATATTCCCGCTGCCAACATAAATAAACGAGATTGTTTTTGACGAGTAATGCTCTCAGATGCGGCTAAAAAACGATAATCGATACTATCTAATTCTTTATCTTCTTGCCATTTTTTAGATTCCTCTAACTTTTTACCTGTCAGTAAACAATTTGTATCGGTAAAATTTGAGTCTTCCCACTTAGCAATTTCCAATTGATAAGGACGACTAGCTGCTAATACATTATATAACCATTTTTGATTAAAAATTGCCTGATAAATAGCATTAGCCACTCTAAGATAGCCCTGATTATCGACGATAACTAATCCAGATAGTAATAATTCATCATGTTCTGGTGTGTTACTAGCTTTTACCAATTTACCTTTTAAAAGGTTGGCATAAACCCTTAGTAAATATCCTTGATCAGGATGATAAATCAGTCGCTCTCTTATACTTGATAAAAAAGCAGGTTCATCTTTTTTTTCCCAGTTATCAATAATGTGTTTATAAACAAAATCTCGCATCCAGGCTGATAAGAGAGACCGAGGTATTGTAACTTTAAACTTGGCAATTAAATAACACAATTTTTGAGTTAGAAAAGGTTGACCATTAGTCCAGCTAAAAATTTCTTGTAGAATTTCTTGAGGGGAAACACCCAACCCTTCTAGTCCCTGCATCAAGGGTTGACAGTTATCTTCTAACGACAGTCCATTTAATTCAATTGCTTTACCAATATTGAAAGGAGTTCTTTGACTATCTTGAATTAATTGATTGGGGGTAGCCGTGCCAATTAAAACAAATGAAATACGATTAAAATCTGCATTAATAACTCGCTTTTCATGACAAGACCTAAGGTAAGCAAAAAAGTCATCAGTAGCAAAAGGTAGTTTTCTAACCACATCAATTTCATCAATAAAGATAACAATACTGGTTGAAATTTTTCTTAATAAAATTTCTTTAATAAATTGTCTAAGTAACCCAACATTAGAAACAGATTGACTGGCAATCCAAGATTCTAAATCCGTCATGTTTAGTTTTAATTGTTCGGCAATTTCAATAATTAAGGAATGATACCAGCTAGATTGATCTACTGATGTCCCCAATTCATTTAAGTCTATACGGGAACAGGCTACTCCTTGTACTTCAATTTGAGTTTGGATGCGTACTGTCAAACTCGACTTGCCCATTTTGCGAGAATTGAAAATATAACAATACTGACTGTTCATCAGAGCTTGGTACAGTTCCAGATCAGCCCTTCTATCCACATAGCTTGGATCGGAAGGAGATAAGGTACTAGAAAACTTATAAACATTCTCGGCGGTTGCGTTTTCTTGCATATTTCGGTATTTTATTGACCAGATAACCAAAACTTGGGTAAGTAATACCAGTTTGAACTACACTAACCCCGGTGATAAATCCAGAAAAAACCGCGCTCACTCATAGCCGATTATTGGTAAGCTAGTTCTGCTCTGAATGAAATTGACATATTTTCTTCGGGTAAACTCATCTAAGCTGAATTCTCTCAACTGCGCGAGTCCCCACCCTCAGCAACGGGTTCGGAAGAGACTGAAAAGTCTCCTATCCCCTAATTCCCTACTCTAAAGCGTAGATACGACCATCCATGAGCAGACGGGTGATCCCTTTCGCTTCCAGTTGAGCGTGAGCTTTTTCGATCAGGCGACCGTCGGGAACTTTAATCACTTTTTCCTTGCGCTTGGAGAAACGACGAGCGATGCGATGACTTTCAAAGATGGGGAGAGTGCGCTGCTGGATTTCCTGAGGGGGAACCTTACCCAATTCGGCAAAATCCTTGAGGGGACGGGTGATTAATTCGGCAGCGCGATCAATCACCAAGTAACAGGTTTTGGGAAAAGCCGCCGCCGATAGGGGTAATATCTGTAATTGGGCTGTTTTAACGATAGTGGGGCCTAAATAGCTCCCCGCTAGTTCCTCTTCCTCCTCATCTTCATCTTCATCCTCCTCATCTTCATCCTCCTCTTCATCCCAATCCTCGTCAAGCTCATCTTCCTCCTCTTCCTCGATAGCTTCGACGAAAAACTCGGTTAAATTAGCGTTTTCTAGGGGTTTATCGCCATTAATTTCTGTCTCTTCCGAATTATCTGCTTCTGGCGGGTAAGAGGTATCCATTAACAGGGTTAATTGTTCCACAGCGGCGATCGGTTGCTGAAAAGCCTGCTCATCCTTAGCTGCGATGTGGGCTGCCGAAAAACCAATCACCTCGATCGCTTCTTCCGATAAATCCGCTGCTGCTCCCTCCTCCTCGAGGCCGCGAGGATTGCGGGCCAAGCGTTTTTTCTGGATTAACTGCTCGTATTCCTCGCTAGAAAAAGAATTTTTGAGAAAACGACTGACCGTAGAGCTACTCACGCCATAACGCTCGGCTAAGGTGGAAGTGGTGGCCTCCGTTTCCCGATAAAGCTTAAGAATTTCTTTTTTCGTGGCATCAGTCAGTTTTCTTGGACTCATATTACTTATATAGTTATTTTTTAAGCGATAGGATCTTGCCGATGGCTAGTCAGGGGAAGCTGTTGTCCTTGAGCGGATGTACTCTTAATCATAAAACGCTCTAGCCAATTAAAACTAAGCAATTCGTTTTCTAGTCCCTGTTCTAGTCTATCCTTGACTTCTGTTTCTCACCACTACTCAAGATTAAAAAATTGACGATGATATCAAGTGCTGCTAGTCAAAAAGCCTTATTAGTTCTGGCTGATGGTACAGTTTACGAGGGTTATTCCTTCGGCTCCAAGGGAACCACCGTCGGCGAAGTTGTCTTTAACACGGGGATGACCGGTTATCAGGAAGTCCTCACCGATCCCAGTTATGCCGGTCAAATCGTCACTTTTACCTATCCGGAATTGGGAAATACGGGGGTTAACCCCGAGGATGAGGAGTCAATTCGTCCCCAGGTGAAAGGTGCGATCGCCAAAAATATCTGCCACCGGCCCAGTAATTGGCGTTCTAGCCAATCCCTACCGGATTATCTGGCCGCTCATCATGTTATTGGCATCTATGGCATCGATACCCGGTCTCTGACCCGCAAAATTCGCTCGGTTGGGGCGATGAATGGGGCAATTTCCACGGAAATACTCGATTATCACGATTTACTGCGGTTGGTGCAGGCAGCCCCCAGTATGGCGGGATTAAATCTAGTTAAGGAAGTAACCACCAAGGAAGTGTACGAATGGACGACTCCCACCCCGTCCGCCTGGGAATTTGCGCCAATTGATAGTGATCAAGAACCGTTAACGGTGGTGGCGATCGATTTTGGCATCAAACGCAATATTCTCCGGCGTTTAGCCAGCTACGGTTGTCGGGTGATCGTGGTTCCCGCTGACACTCCCCCAGAAAAAATCGCCGCCTATAATCCCGATGGTATTTTCTTTTCTAACGGACCGGGAGATCCGGCGGCTGTCACCGAAGGGATTGCCCTAGCCAAGCAACTTTTACAAGGAGAAAAACCCACTTTTGGCATCTGTATGGGTCATCAAATTTTAGGCCTATCCCTGGGAGCAGAAACCTTTAAACTGAAATTTGGCCATCGCGGGTTAAATCAACCCTGTGGACTGCAGCAACAGGTGGAAATTACCAGTCAGAATCACGGTTTTGCCGTGCAGGAGGCCTCTTTAAATCCGCAAGTGGAGATTACCCATCTCAACCTCAACGATCGCACCGTAGCGGGGTTAAAACACAAGTCTCTGCCCTTTTTCTCGGTACAATACCACCCCGAGGCCAGTCCTGGCCCCCACGATGCCGATTATCTGTTTGGCCAATTTGTTGATTTAATGCGGCAAGCAAAAAAGGATCGGTCGTAAATTTTTAGGATATACTAGGGTTTTGATTTTTACGGCTCTCGAGCTAGGAGGGGATTATTCCAGAAGCAATTAACTTGACCGTCAGCTTGCGAGGCACGCGTGAGGTCAGAGATAAGTACCAAATTTTCCGTTTGACGGGTCTTTTAGATGCCTTTTCCGAACCGACTTTTTGTAAGGTGATCGAAGGCTATGTGGAGGAAGGTCCCAAGGATGTGATTATTAGCCTCGCTCAGATTGATTTTATCGATAGCTCCGGTTTAGGAGCTTTGGTAAAATTGGTGAAAAAGGCCAAAACCGAAGGGGGCAGTTTACAAATTGTTACCAATCCCCGGGTAACTCAAACCGTAAAACTGGTGCGATTGGAAAAGTTTTTTTCCCTGCAACCCACCCTGGAAGCGGCGATCGAATATCTAGAAAAAGCGTAAATCGTGGAATCTCCTCTCGAAAAAATTCGCTTACAGGTCAGTGGCCAGGGTTCACCAATCCTAGAGGGTCTTGACCGATTATCGCCCGCTTCTCTGGCCTATCTGGGGGATGCTGTTTATGAATTATATATCCGCAGCTATTATTTACTGCCGCCCCAGCGTCTGGGAGACTATCACGCTCAGGTGGTGGGCAAAGTCAGGGCCGAACAACAGGCTTTAGATTTAGCACAACTGCAGCCCTATCTGACGGACCAAGAAAAAGAAATTCTGCGCCGGGGACGCAATGCGGTCACGGGAAAACGCCGTCGTCTGACAGCCCAAGTCTATCAGCAGGCCAGCAGTTTAGAAACCCTGTTCGGCTATCTTTATCTACAAGACCCCTCAAGATTACATCAACTATTAGAAAAACTAGAATTATAGCCCTCAGGGACGATTCCCGACTTTACTCTTAATCCATGCAACCATGAGCGATCGACCATTTCGTGACAAGTCCGATAATCGTAATTCTCGCCGGCCCTCGCGGCCAAAAACCGGGCCAATTCTGGCTAAATCCCCAGCAGTAACTCCAGAAAACCAAGAAGCTGATGATCTGCTCTACGGTCGCCGGGTGGTTTTAACAGCCATGGAAGAGGAGCGCCAACTGAATCGGATTTGGGTGGTCAATCGACTTCGTTACGATCCCCGTTATCATACCCTTTTGGAAAAGGCCAAAGCCAACGGCACGGTAATTGATGAGGTGGACGATCTGCGTCTCGATCAGATTACCAGTAAGGCCAATCATCAGGGGATCGCCGCCCAGATGTCTCCCTATGATTATATCGAATTAGCCGATCTGATCGAGAAAGCTAAGGGCAAAAGTCGCCACCCCGTCATCGTCATCGCTGAAGGTATTACGGATCCCCATAACCTTGGGGCAATTATTCGCACCGCCGAAGCCATGGGTTGTCAGGGGGTAGTTATTCCCCAACGTCGCGCCGCTGGGGTGACATCGACGGTGATGAAAGTGGCGGCGGGGGCCTTGGAATATTTACCTGTGGCCAGGGTGGTCAATCTCAATCGTGCTTTAGAAGAATTAAAAGCGGCGGGTTTTTGGCTCTACGGCACGGCGGCAAAAACCAGTAAATCCTTACACACAATCAATTTAACGGGTGCGATAGGATTGGTGCTAGGTTCGGAGGGAGAGGGTTTGAGTCTGTTGACCCAAAAGTCCTGCGATGAGTTGGTATCTATCCCCTTGGCAGGCAAAACCCCCAGTCTCAATGCTTCGGTGGCGGCGGCTATGGCTCTTTACGAGGTTTACCGGCAACGCTGGCAAAATTCCCCCGATTGAAAATCTGTATTTTTCGACACTCCCAATAGCCAAAAGGAGAAAGTATAAATAGAATAGGAAGGAAGTTTGCGAAATGTAAACAAACGTAACAAAACCACCAGAGTAGATTTAGATGGGGAACGAAATGAAAGAATTTTTGATTAGCTTACTCGAAAGGTTCGGATTAGCCTACTGGGTCGAGATTAAAACCGACTATCCCAGATGTACTTATTATTTCGGTCCTTTTCTCGCTAAAGACGAGGCTGAGGTCGCTCAAGCCGGTTACGAAGAAGATTTGAAAACGGAAGGAGCGCAGGGGATTAAATTGCATATAAAACGTTGTAAACCGAAAGATTTAACTATTTTTGAGGAAAAAGAAGAAAGCAAGCTCCTGAATACCCTAAAGGTCTTACGCAGTCAAGTTTCTTAACAATTTTCAGGGATCAGTAATCAGTAATCAGTAATCAGTAATCAGTAAACAGTGAAAAGACAGCATAAGGCTGCTACTTAGGGTCTGCTGAATAAATCTAAAAACCTTGTTGGATAAGACTTTTGGACTTTTTTCCCCTCAAAAAGTGCCAGCCATTGCGGGGATCGGGGGGAAAATTCAGGTACTTTTTCCCTGAAAATTAGGTAGTTGACCAGCTGAAAATCGATAAAACCCCACACCCCACACCCCACACCCCACACCCTGCCCCCAAGAAAAACTTTTTGCCGCAAACCCTAAATATCAATGGGAGCGATTTAAAAAACAGCTATATTCTGCTTCTGTCAGTCTTCCCGCTTCGTAGAGAGTATCGGTAATTTCTGCTAGGGTTAAAACCGAATAAGGTTGATAACCATGGCTACGAAGTTTATCTTTAACGGGGCCACCATGGTCGATAAAAACCACGATATCATTAACTAATAATCCCGCCGATTTAATTTTTTCTGCCCCTTCGATCGCACTTTTGCCAGAAATTAAAATATCGTCCACCACTACCACAGTTTCCCCCACTTGAAAATTACCTTCAATTACTCTTCTTGTGCCGTGAGCTTTTACTTCTTTGCGGGGGAAAATCATCGGATGATTTAATAATAAAGATAAACCCGTAGCTGTAGGTAAAGAGCCGTAGGGAATACCAGCAATGCGGTCAAATGTCAAGGTTTTTAATATTTCTCCATAGGCTTCAATTACCTGCTGAAAAATATTAGGATTAGAGATAATTTTTCTGAGATCAATATAATAGGAAAAAGTTTCTCCCGATGCTTGTACATAATCGCCAAACATCAAGCAACCAATATCAAATAATTGTAGAATTAAATCCTGATGAGGATGTTGTTTTAAAAGACAAACGTTAGCAGTCCAAGTCTCATCTCCGCTTGATTCTTGCTGGTGATTTTGTTGAATTTTGTTGACTTCCTCGCGTAAATCCTTGACTTTTGCCCCCAAATCGGGTTGAGATAAAAAGTCTTGGGGTATAGGAATTAATAAACCCTCGCCATGACTATTTAAACCCACAGTAATTAACTCGGAGAATTTACTTTTGTCTTCCCAAATACTGCGTAATAAAATCAATCTTTCGGGGGCAAAATTGCGAATCTTTTTCAAAATCTCCGGTTGAGTGGTTCCCACTTCTAAAAATACTTGTTCGGGAGTTCCCCAGGTGCAAGCTTCTTTGACGACTTGCAGATAAAAAGGATTGTCGCGACTGGGGAATTCTTGCAGATTAATCGCGCCTTGATTGGAAGTATGACAGAGGATAAAAGCGCCATGCTCGGGGTAAACTAAAAAAGGAGCAACGTGATCCTGTCCGGAGTAGGGATTGAGAGTAACCGCGTCCACCTGCCAAGTTTTAAAGATAGTCTCAGCTAAAATACTGCTAGTATTAATATCGCCGTGTTTAGCATCCAAAATGACCGGGATATGAGGGGGAATTGCCGTTAAAACTCGCTGTAATAATTCTAACCCTGCCGCTCCCAAAGCTTGATAAAAGCCTAAAGTTGGTTTGTAGGCACAGACAAAAGGGGCAGTTTCATCGATAATAAACTTGAGCCACTGTTCTAAATTAACGATTAATTCTCCCGGGGTGGGGGGCATCATTTCGGGGTTAGCATCTAAACCGAGGACAAGTAGAGTCTGGTTTTGACTAATGGCGTGGTTTAACTTTTGAAAAAAATTCATCGGTTCCTAATCTCAGGATTCTGGATTAGTTCCTAATTCTACACTATTTGGTCGAAAAATAGGCTGTAAAATTGTCTCGTGCAGACTTTTTCTGGTGTCAGCGTCAAGGAATTTCTTTTGTAGTGGTTGCCATTCTTGCCATTTTTGGTGACGGATATTTTGGAAAATTTCGAGTAATGTGGGCATTTCCTTGGCGAGACAATTGGGGAAAATTTGGCTAAGAAAATCCGAGAGAACACAACAATCCTGCATTTCTCCGAGAATACCTTGAAGGTTTTTAATATCTTCTAGGTACTCTTGATATTTGTCGCCATAAAACTGAGTAAATAACTCCATATTATAGCGAGAACGCTTGGCTTCTTTACGGAGATCGTGCAGTAATAATCCTTCCTTTTCCAATAAGTCATCAATTTCTTGACTAGAAAACTCTCTTACTTTTTGATTTTCCTCTAAATTTACCCCAACTAACCAAGCTTCATGGAGTAAAAAGCGACTCGCTTGCGGTAATAATAAGTCTGGTAAAACCGTGGCAATATCTAATTTTCCTATCGGTTGATAGGTGGGATTATCCAACCAACTGGCAAAATCTGCCTTAAAATTGAGAAATTTGTCGGACTTTAACAGCTTTTCTACCTTAGCAAAAGCCTTCTTTCTTCGGCTTTCGAGAACTTGTAAAACTTTCTTCAGTAATTCCTGTTCTTTCGGTGGTAAAATTGGCTGATAATGACCGACAAAAGCCTCTTTTAACACATCTAAATCACGCAATTCTCCTAAAATTATGCCCAGATTACCCACCCGTTTTTGATCGGCATATTTCGGCATGGTTAAAGCGGGGGCAAAACCGGTTAAGGTACTGCGAAGACGACGCATTCCCACACGAATTTGATGTAATTCTTCCGTATCCTGATCGAGTAAAACTCCAGCTTCATGTTTAAGAACTTTATGAAAATGTTTATCAATACCGATATAGGCCCAATCGGCCACAGTTTTAGCCCGAGGATTAAATTTGTTAGTCATTTGTCTTTAGGGAGGAAATAATGTCAAGATGATGATAGAATCTTTAAATAAAGACTGGAACTAATAGGTCCCATTTATTCTACACAATAGGATGAAGCAGCAGCTTTAAGAGAAGTTTATGGATAGTTTTTGGCTAGATTATGCGGGGGAAATCGCTTTTCGCACTGGAGAGCATCTTTTCTTGACGGGAATAGCCATGGCTATGGGTAGCTTAATCGGGATTCCTCTAGGTATTTTGATTAGTCGTCAAGCTATTCTCGCTCAACCAATTATAGCGATCGTTAACACCCTACAGACTATCCCCAGTTTAGCCCTATTTGGTTTTTTAATTTCCGTGCCTTTTTTGGGAGGAATCGGCAAAATTCCCGCTATTGTTGCCCTAACTCTCTATACCTTACTGCCAATTGTTTTAAATACCTATCTGGGCATCAAAAAAGTTGATCCCGAATTAAAATTAGCCGGGTTATCCCTAGGCATGACCGACGGTCAAATCCTGCGCTATATCGAATTACCCCTAGCCAGGGCGACAATTTTGGCAGGAGTGAGAATTGCCACGGTGATTGCTATCGGTGTGGCTACGATCGCAGCTGCCATCGGTGGCGGTGGTTTGGGAGTGTTTATTTTTCGCGGTATTGCCACGGTCAACAATCAGTTAATTTTGGCGGGGGCAATTCCTGCCGCTTTTTTAGCCCTTGTTGCCGATTGGAGTCTCGGTCGGCTAGAAAAGACCTTTTCCCCTTCGCAACGCCCGAAAAAGCCCTCTAAATGGCAATGGGGCTTAGGTTTAATCGGGTTAGCCCTGCTATCTTTCCTCTTGACTCAAATTTTCCATTCATCCCCCGGCACCGTGGTGATCGGTTCCAAAAATTTTACCGAACAGGTGATTTTAGGGGAAATTTTGGCACAGGAGATCGAAAAAGAGACGAATTTACGGGTTGAACGTCAATTTAATCTCGGTGGTACTCTGATCTGTCATGAAGCGGTGAAAGCGGGTAAAATCGACGGTTATGTGGAGTATTCCGGCACGGCTTTCACGGGAATTTTGCGAGAAAAACCCCTGAACGATGCCCGATTAGTCTCTCAAAAGCTGCAAGAGATTTATCCGGAAAAATTTAATCTAGAAGTCTTTCCCAGTTTAGGATTCGAGAATACTTTCGCCATTGTTATCCGGGGAGAAACCGCCAGTCAATACAATCTTAAAACTCTCTCGCAAGCGGCGAAATATACCCCCAATTGGCAAGCGGGTTTTGGTTATGAATTCTTGGAAAGGGAAGACGGTTATAAGGGATTAGCCAAGACCTATGGTCTAACTTTTGCCGGACCCCCGAAAGTGATGGATTTAGGGTTAATGTACCGCGCTTTAGCCGAAAAACAAGTGGATTTAGTGGCGGGAAATTCCACCGATGGCTTAATTCCCGTGCTAGATTTAGTCATCCTAGAAGATGATCAACGCTATTTTCCTCCCTACGAAGCGGTACCGATTTTTAACCTGGATAGTTTGCAAAAATATCCCCAATTGCGACAGGTTTTAGCCAAACTCACCGGCAAAATTACCTCCACAGCCATGCAGAAATTAAACTATCAGGTGGATGGCCGCGATCGCAAAGTGGAGGAAGTGGTTAAAGAATTTCTAGTCTCCCTCTCTTAACCATTTAGTTACTCCCCCGGGTTGGTCGATTAAAGTAATGCCTTGGGCTTTTAATTCTGCGCGAATACGATCGCTTTCGGCGTAATTTTTCGCTTTTTTCGCCTCTGTCCGTTGTTGGATCAGATTTTCGATATCCGCTGCACTAATTCCCTCAGAAACAGGGGTTTCTCCCTGGTCGGCGGCAATTTCTAAGCCCAAAACCCTAGACAATTTCACCAAAGTATGCCATTTTACCGCTAATTGGGCCAGATTGCTGTCTGTCTTACCCGCATGGGTTAAATTATTACCCTCCTTGCGTAATTCCTTAGCGATTTCAAATAACACCGCTAAACCACCGGCAAAGTTAAAATCGTGATTTACCGCCTCTTGAAAGCGATTTTCTAGCTCTTGGTCAGTAATTCCGGGATTATCTGGCGGAAGATGCTTATAACCAAAGGATAAACCCTCTTGTAAAGTATGCCAGCCATTAGTGGCCGCCTGCAATCCCTCATCGGAAAAATCAATCGGTTTGCGGTATTGGGCGCCTAAAATTAATAATCTCACGGCTAAGGGGTCATATTTTGCCAATAACTCGCGAATAGTGATGAAATTACCGAGGGATTTTGACATTTTTTCCCCTGCCACCTTAACCATGCCATTATGTAACCAATAGTGGGCCAGAGGTTTACCCGTAGCCGCTTCACTTTGGGCAATTTCGTTTTCGTGGTGGGGAAAAATTAGATCACTTCCCCCCACATGAATGTCGATAGTTTCTCCCAATTGTTCTTTGACCATGGCCGAACATTCAATATGCCACCCTGGACGACCTTGGCCCCAGGGAGAATCCCAACTAGGTTCCCCCGGTTTTGCCCCCTTCCAGAGGGCAAAATCAAAGGGGTCTTGTTTTTTAATTGCTTCCGGGTCGTCGGTTTCTACCCGGCCGCTGGCCCCGGCTTGCAAATCATCCAGTTTTCGCCCTGATAGTTTGCCATAATCAGAAAAACGACGGACGGAATAGTACACATCGCCATCGCTGGGGTAAGCATAGCCTTTTTGTTCTAATTCATAGACTAGGCGCTTGATGCCGTCGAGGGTATGAGTGGCCCGGGGATAAGCGTCCGCCGGTCTGACTCCTAATTTTTCCATATCCTCAAAGTAGGCCTGGATAAATTTCTCGGCTACGGCTGCCATGGTGGTATGTTCATTTTTAGCCCGATTGAGAATTTTATCGTCAATATCAGTGAAATTCTGAATATAGCGCACTTTATAGCCGAGATACTCTAAATAACGCCGCACCACATCCCAAACCACACAGGTACGCGCATGACCCAAATGGCAATAATCATAGACGGTAATGCCGCAGCAATACATGGAGACAATGCCGGGGATGAGGGGAGTAAAGGGTTCTTCGCGACGACTGAGGGTGTTGTAGAGGATTAAGGTCATGGATGGGGAAATTTTTTTCTGGGGAAAAAGGCTAGTCCAATTTTATAGCAGTTATCAGTGATCAGTTATCAGTTATCAGTTATCAGTTATCAGTGACCGCTAACCACTTTCCCTGATTTCTCTACTATATTTTGTTTTTCTTGTCAAGGGGTTTTTCGGGTTTTAGTAAAAATCTGACGGTAAGATTTGAGGAGATAGGACTGTTTTGATGACAACTATTATTGATAGAATCGATAGAATAACGATAGGGGAAGCTTGCTTGTTTGCCTCAACCGACAATTTTTAATTGTTAATAAACTTTGACCAGACCCTAACTATGAATGAACCACCTAATAGCGCTGGCGATGAAATCCAATTACCCCGGGGAGAAAGAGTTGACCAGCTAAGAAATCTCATCGAAACCCTACGCATTGCCGATGAAGTGGCCAATCGCGGTTATTTGATTACCAGCGCCGAAGTGGCCGATTTAATGGATATTAATCCAGGGGCCGTTACCAGTCGAGGCGACCATTGGCCGTGGCGAAATTGGGTAATCTCCCGGGTCAGACGGGAGGGAAACCAAATTCTTTGGCAGTTGGAAAAAGTCGATTAGGATTAATTGCAACCATCAGTTAATTTCTCTCTTAACTTTTGTAAATTAGTAATTATCTCGTCATTTTCCCCCAGCAGATGACGCGCGAAACGTCGGGCCAGGGGCGGAGCCGATACAAGTGTACTGGTAAAGCCAGAAAATACCTGCAATCCCACTTTATCGGCGATCGCTCCCACCAGAGGCCGTCCCGAGGGGGCAAAGGCCACTAGGCAATGATGACAGCTGCCGGGGAGAGCGGCTAAAGAGGGCAGCAATGTCCCCACGGCGGTGCGGATTGCTTTTTCCCCGGCCAGAGGGTTTAAAATCCCGTCTGGATCGGTGACAATGGCGCTAATTTGCCCTAGATAAAGGCTTTGATCCCGGAATTGTACCGCCCCCGTTTCTAAAACACTGGCAATTATTTCTGGGGTTTCTCTCTGCCAAATGCCCTGCTTTTCTAGTTGGGTGATTTTTTGCTCTAATAGCAATCTGGCAGGAATTGCGGGCATAACTAGGGTGTTTAATTTGATCTCAGTGGGGGGAATTTTGATCACCTGGGCATGGGTAAAATAGACGGGAGCAGCAATACCAGATTTTTGCAGTAAAGACCGGGTTAATCCCCCCGCACAGACGATAGTTTCCCCAGCAGAATAATTATTTTTAGGAGTTTTTACGCCGGTAATTCTCGATGCAGTTTCAATTAATTCGATGACAGCTTCCCGAATAATCGTGCCTCCCAGACGTAGAAAAGCTTGTTGATAGGCAAGATTAGTTTTTTCGGCGTTAATGTGACCGTGGGGTAGTCGTAAAACTCCGGAGATAGCTGCGGGATTTAATAAAGGTTCTAAAGCGATCGCTGCTTGCGGATCGAGAATTTCGGGGGTAATAGCAAAGATAGCAAATTTTTCGGCCACAGTGACCGGATCATCTTCGGGGTTCACGGTGAGAATTAGCTCTAGGTCCCGGTATTCATTATCTATGCCCAATTCTTGGGATAAATTGCGCTGAATTTCTCGACCTTCTTGATATAATTTTCTCTGGATTTCTGTGGTAGCCGACCAATAGGCTAAACCCCCGTAACTGTAGAAAGTGGCGTTGAGGGGATGGGTTTCTTTTTCTAATAAGAGGACTCGACTGCCTAGGTTGGCTAGTTCATAGCTTAAGGCGGAACCAGTGATACCACCACCGATAATTATATAATCATAAGTTGTGGTCATAATTGGGCTAATTTTTCCTCGATTAATCTATTCTATCATTATACTTGCTCGGTTCCTTGGTTCTGATTTTGTCGATAATTGCTATAATTACAGAAAAAGTTCAAAGCGGGATAGGATAACTATGCAACAGCTAGAAACTAGGGGGATAACTGAACGATGGATTAAAGGTAGTTGGGAAGAATACTTAGAAGCAATTAAAAACTTACCAGAAAATCAAGGGAAAAGTTATTATTACAATGGCTATTATCGATTAGAAATGACTCCTATTGGATTTGAACACGCTAGAGATCATCATGTTGTCTTTTTGGGGGTGAGTCTCTACGCTATCCTCAAAGAAATTCCTTTTCAAGGACTCCCCACTTGTTCTTATCGTAAAAAAGGAATTAGAGAAGTGCAGCCAGATATATCTTACTATCTAGGAGAAAAAGCGAATCTGATACCAAATGGGACTTCGATTATTGATTTAAATCAGTATCCCCCACCAGATTTAGTCATTGAAATCTCAAAATCTACCCTTAATGATGATCTAGGCAATAAACGCTTACTCTATGAAGAATTAGGGGTTAGTGAATACTGGAGTGTTAAGGTAGATGATCCCCAAATATTTGCTTTTGAAATAATTGATCGAGGTAGCAAAAGAATTGATATATCAAAGGTTTTACCTAATTTAAGACTTGCGGTTTTAGAGTCAGCTTTACAACAGGCACGCACCAGAGATCAAAGTCAGGTGGGACGTTGGTTAATCACTCAATTTCAAGGTTAACTACATAAAATCGAGGCTAATATTATGCAACAGCTAGAAACTACTATCTCGACAGATTTATGGATTAAAGCTAGTTGGGAAGAATACTTAGAAGCAATTAAAAACTTCCCAGAAAATCAAGGAAAAAGTTATTATTACAATGGCTATTATCGATTAGAAATGACTCCTATTGGTAACGATCATGCCAGCGATCATGCTATTTTGATCTTTGCTGTTAGTCTCTATGCTACCCTAAAAAATCTGGCCTTTAATGCCAAAGATAATTGCAGTTTTCGCAGGTCTGGTTATCGAGAAGTTCAACCGGATATATCTTATTATTTTGCAGAGAAAGCTAATCTGATTCCCTACGGTACTTCGATTATTGATTTAAATCAGTATCCCCCACCAGATTTAGTCATTGAAATCTCAAAATCTACCCTCAATGATGACTTAGGTAATAAACGCTTACTCTACGAAGAATTAGGGGTTAGTGAATACTGGAGTGTTCAGGTAGATGATCCTCAAATATTCGCCTTTGAAATAATCGATCGAGGTAGTAAAAGAATTGATATATCAAAGGTTTTACCTAATTTAAAACTTGCGGTTTTAGAGTCAGCTTTACAACAGGCACGCACCAGAGATCAAAGTCAGGTGGGACGTTGGTTAATCAGTCAATTTCAAGGTTAAATCCTACTGTTTTTTAGCAGCCGCTTTCTCCAATAAAGACTCGGCAAAAGCGATGGCATCTGCTGCCGAATTTCCTCCCGTTAATTGTGCCAATTCTTCCCTTCTCGTCTGACGATTATCGAGAGAAGTAACCCGGACAACCGTGCGAATTTCCGAGAGATTAGTGGGATTATCTTCGGCAATCATTTGTTTATAAACTCGAAAATGGTGATCAGCTAAAGCAGCCACTAAGGGTTGATGAGTAACGCATAAAACTTGATATTTTTGACCTAATTGATCTAATTTATCGGCAATTGCCTGGGCAACTTTTCCCGATACTCCCGCATCGATTTCGTCAAAAATTAGGGTGGCTGCTGCCGATTGGGATTGGGAAAAACAGGACTTTAATGCTAGGAGAAAACGACTCATTTCTCCTCCGGAAGCGGTACTGGATAAAGGTTGGATTTTTTCCCCCGGATTGGGACTAAAATAAAATACCACCTGATCGACTCCCAGACTGCTAGGATTACCCGGGTCAATCCGACAGACAAAAATCACCTTTTCCATGGCTAAAGGTTTTAATTCCTGTACCAATTGTTTTTCTAGTTGACTAGCGGTTTCTTGTCGCAAAAAGGTTAACTGGGTGCTAGTTTCTCGATAGATGTTTTCCTGTTGCTGACAAATTTTTTCTAATTCCTCAATCGATTGTCCTTCTCCCGTCAACTCCGCTAATTCCTGTTGTAATTTCTGATAATAATCGAGTGCTTCGGCTAAACTTGGGCCATACTTGCGACAAATGCGCTTAAGTTGGATAATTCTCTCTTCTATCTCGTTCAATCTCTCGGGATCTGCCTCTAGACTATCCCCATAAACGTTGATTTCCTGTCCCGCTTCCACCACCTGATTTAATGCCGATCGCACCATCTCTAAAATTGGCTCTAAACTTGTATCATAAACCATCATATTTGTCAAGATATTTTCAGCTTTTCCTAACAAATCAGCGACGGCCGGTTGATCGCGATCGTTTTGGTAGAGTAGTTGATAGACTTGATAGCTGGAATTTTGTAAATCGACACCGTGGGAGAGTCGGTTTCTTTCCTGTTCTAACTGTTCCAACTCGTCAGCGTCAGTTAAATTAGCTGATTCTAGTTCTTTTAGTTGATATTCCAATAAATCTAATCTCTGTAGGCGATTTTGTTCCGATTGCAACCTATTATTTAAAATATTCTTGCTTTCTTGCCAGTTAACGTAGGCTGTGGCTACTTTTTCCCGCTGCCGCAGCAGCGATTCACCCCCGTAGAGATCTAATAATTCCCTCTGTCGATTAGCGTCCATTAACTGAACTGTTTGACCTTGGGCGGTGATTTCTACCAAAAAATCTCTTATTTGCGCCATTTGTTGGCGATTAGCGACGACTCCGTTAATCCGAGAACGAGAACGCAAGGAATTATTAGTAATCACTAATTCCCGGCTGATGGTCAGACTATTATCCTCTAATGGGTCAATTTCCTGACTTTCTAGCCAAGCAATTAATTCTGGGGTGAGAGAAAAAGTCGCTTCTAGGGTTGATTGTTGGCTTCCCTGACGGATGACGCGATGATTGACTTTACCACCGAGAACAATATCGATCGCATCTAATATAATTGATTTTCCTGCCCCCGTCTCACCGGTCAGTACATTTAATCCGTTCCCGAAAGTTAATTCTAAGCGATCGATGAGGGTAAAATTTTCAATTTGTAGGCAGGATAACATATATCAGTAATCAGTAATCAGTTGCTAAGTAGGTAGGCGTTAAAAATTATCAGACACCCCCCTTATTAAGGGGGGATCCCCCCGCCTATCGGCACCCCCCTTATTAAGGGGGGCAGGGGGGATCCCCCCGCCTATCGGCACCCCCCTTATTAAGGGGGGATCCCCCCGCCTATCGGCACCCCCCTTATTAAGGGGGGATCCCCCCGCCTATCGGCACCCCCCTTATTAAGGGGGGCAGGGGGGATCGAACCTAAAATCCATTTTTAATTTAATTATAACCAGTTACTTATTCTTATTATCTTTCACCATTCCCTAATTTTCCCCGAAACGGTAGCCTTTACCATAGACAGTATTAATTAGAGGCGTTTCTCCAGGTGCTTCGATTTTACGACGCAGCAAACGCATCAGGGCAGGAACCACATTACTATTAGGTTGCTCTCCTTCTGACCAGAGATGCTGATAAATTTGTTCATGGGTGAGAAGTTGCCCCGGATGGGTCATAAATAAAGTTAATAATTGTACTTCTTTTGCTGATAAACTGATCGTGCGACCGTGACGATAGGCCACTTGATTTTCGCTATCGAGTTCTAAATCAGCAGATTTTAATTTACTGCTATTACTAGCTTCAAAATTGGGAGAACGACGCAATAAAGCGCGGACTCTCGCTAATAATTCTCGCAGTTGAAAGGGTTTGACTAAATAATCATCAGCACCGGCATCTAATCCCGCCACTCGATCATCGATGGTATCCTTAGCGGTTAGAAACAAAACGGGAGTGGTGTCCCCTTGATTGCGTAAATATTGACAGATTTGTAATCCGGATTGCTGGGGTAACATCCAATCGAGAATTAAGAGGTCATAATTATTCTCTTGTGCCAATTCTAAACCCGTCCGACCATTATCAGCAATATCAACTTCATAGCCTTCTTGAGCAAGAATTTGTTCTAAGGGTTCGGTTAATTCTTTTTCATCATCAACGATAAGTATTTTCATAAAAGTAAAAAAGATGGTGTTGGGTTTTGGGGTTTTGGGGTTTTGGGGTTTTTTAGTTGAATCTCCCCTATCTCCCCATATCCCCATTTCTCCCAATTATCGATCTTTGGGGAATAAATTGCGCCATTCGAGAGGGATATAACTTTCAAGAAATCTAGCCATGGTTTGGTAATGACGCTGATACAAAACTCCCATATAGATAATACCAAGTCCTAGGACGGTTAGGGCAAAGGGAAAGAAAATTGAATCGGCAAAGAGACGATAGGAGAGATAGGAAAGATAGGCAAATACTCCGATACCTCCAAAAACCACAAATAATCTTCTTTTTAGCAGGACGGATAATAACATCAATCCCAAGTTAATTAGACAGTACAAAAATCGTTGCGCTTCATTATCATCGATGAGGAGAGATAGACTAAACCAAAACATAATCAATCCAAATAGGTACAGCCAAAAAGCAAAATCACCCCGACTACGGCGCTGACGTACATCAATTAAATAGGCAGTTATTAAACAGGCAATTCCAAACCAAAAGGATACCCACAGTCGCAGTCTCCATGTATATTCGTTCTCTCCAAATAGTAAAGGAGTTAAGTCCATTGACATATACCACAGACTAAAGGCAATGGGTGCAGTTAAGAAGGGAAATTTAACAAATCGCAAAGTTATTAATCCCGCGATAATCGTGCCTAATTCCATTAAAAACCAACTGCCTTTAATCCATGTATGGAAATCTCGATAGATGCCAGGATATCCGGCTTGCCAGTATCCTGTCCAGCGTTGTAAACCATAGATTGCTAAGGGAGTCATTGCCACTGCCATGGTAAATAAAAGACCGCCGGGGATTTTGAGATTTTGCTGAAAATAGAGATTTTTTCCAGTCAAAATAAAACAAACTGCATAAAACAGGGCGATAAAAAATAGTCCTGCACCACCGAAACTCTCCCAAGCTTCGTTCATAAACCACCCCAGGGCAGAGATAACAATTAATGCCCCAAAATAATAGGCCACATTAGCAAAATTAAAGCGAGGGCGATTAACTTCATCTTCCTGGGGATAACGGGACAAAAAAGCCGTCCATAAATTTTCAGCTTGGCTGGCAGTAATTAGGTTTTGTTGTACCGCCCAATCAAAATCTTCTCTTTCTAGTCTCATAATATTCTCTAGTCCTTAAGCTAAGATGTATTTTAACCGCTTATCCTAAGGATAAGGGAATAGGGCATAGGCGCAGATGTTAAATCCTGTAGTAAAACTTAACATTTACCGATTGCAACATCCGAAATCTGCAAAATAGAGTATAATTCAATCTATATTAACTATTATCGAAGCCATCATGATAACTAAATCAGAACTCTATGAACAAGATTTTCAATTATGGCTGATAACAACAATAGGTCAGTTAGAACAAGGAGATTTTCAGGCATTAGATGTATCTCATTTGGTTGAGGAGTTGAAAGAATTGGGTAAATCAGATAAAAATGCCTTGGAAGGAAATTTAATGATTTTGCTGGCTCATTTACTGAAACTAAAAGTACAATCCTCCGCCCCTGAAAGCATGAAATCTAGCTGGTATAGCTCCATTGTCGAACACAGGGAACGAGTTATCGCCTTACTAGAAAACACCCCTTCTTTGAAATCTCATTTAGCAATCGCCATCGATAAAACCTATCCTAAAGGTCGCAAAATTGCCATCAAGGAAAGTAAATTGGCTGACTTTGGAATTGCGATTCCTCCAGAGGAAGCATATCCCTTAGACTGCCCTTTTTCCTTAGAACAGATTCTTGATGAAGATTTCTATGGCTGATAATTCATATTTAATCCATCAGCTAAGACGCTTTCAAAATGCTTCTAAAAAGTCTTCAAATCTCAAAAACTGGGAAGCTATACAAGTCACATCTGTCTCCCGATACTAAGCGACTCGACTGACTTTAAATAGAGCTTACAAGCTTTTTTTCCCAACCCTAGTTAATCAGCCTTCAAGAATAAGTAAAAATTATAAATTTAAGGTAAATAATTAAAATATTTAAATATTTGGGGCGATTAGTCAAGTGTAACAAGCAAGTTACAACATTTTGATTTTCCCAGAATTTGCCAAAATTTGGCTGTAAATCTGGGTTGCCTACATTTATTAATATGGTATGATCGTGGTATGCTGTGGGCTTAGTTTAAGCATTAAACGTTAAATCAACGGAAAACCAAGGCAATCAGGGGACTATATCGATTCTCTTGCCCAAAAAAAGCCGCCAGTGATGAAATTTTTTTATGTTGCAATTTTTGAAGTTTTGTAAAGGCTATTGACTTAAAGCCAGAATTGTGTAACTCTCCCCGCTCCAAACTCCGGCGCTCATAGACAGTCAACAGCTAATCAAGTTGGGAACTAGGAGGAGAGGTCAACTCCTAGTCCCCTGTTTTTTAGGACATCAATTGCGATTAAGGTACTTCAGTCCAGCGCCTAAGCCTCCTAGTACCAGCAAACTCAGCACAGTTGACGGTTCGGGAACAGATGTCGGTGGCGGTGCCATCGGTCCGGGGGCAGAAAAGTTAGAAATCGTCACACTACCCCGTCCGGAGATGTTATCGTTAGTGGAAATACGGAAACCAAAGCTGTCGCCAGCTAGGACGTTAAACGTCGATGTCCCGTTTTGGACAACATCTCCCTCATCATTAGTTACTTGGGTGAAGCTGCCGTTGAGCAGATATCCGAAGGGATCGGAAAAAGGCCCATCACTATCATTAGTCGAATAGTTCCAATTAAACGTCACCGTCCCAGCCGCAGCCGCAGTGGTGGTGTAGTTTGTGGTTCCAGAAATGACAGAATCATTGTTCCCCCCAGTCAGGCTAATGGACGCGGGAGCGCCGCCGGTATTGACGAACCCGTCGGCATTACTATTGGCAAATGTCCAGTTAATGGGAGCGTAGGGAGTTTGGAAACCAAACACTGTTGCGGCACTAGCACCAGAAGCAGCGGCTAGGGTGAGGCCAACAGTAGTGACAGTCATTGCGGTCTATGACCGCAATGACTCGAATAATTTTGGCGATTTGGTGGCCATGGCCCTAAAAATAAATTAAATTACAGCCCAACTGTACAATCGGTCAAAATATTTTTCAAGAAGATTTGTATAGAAATATTCAATCCTATTTATAGAAATAAGCAAATGGTTGGTTCTCTTATTCTTTGTGTGATAAGGGACTTGCGCTTTGATAATGTACCTTTTGGGCGAACGCAGTTCGCCCCTACATTGTGGACAAAATCCGTTACTGTAGGGGCGCAATGCTTGCGCCCTCCGAGCGCTCAGGTTTGCTGATCACCCTAAGTAGGGGGAGAGCCTTCGAGAACCCCCGCAGCTAAGGGACTTGCGCTTTGATAATATGCCATCTGGCTGGTCTGATTCTTCTACAGAGTGATTTTCTGGCTGGGATATTATTCCCACGCAAGTCCCTAAGTTCAATTTATATAGTAGCGATCGATCTTTGTGTCCTTTGTGTCTGGAGTGGTTCTTTCCACTCATTCGCTCGCAAATCTACTCAAATCTGGCGCTGCTGATTTTTTATCTCAGTTTGAAGAGGGGCTGAAAACTGGCGCAATGTGGACACCGATCGAAAGACTAAGCTAAACTGGTAATGACTATGTATTAGGGCGGAGGTCAACGGATACAACTATGGACAATTTGGAGGTAAAACAAAAACCGATCCGGTGTTTAGAAGATGCGATCGAAAGGTGTCAAACTTTAGGAATGCGGGTTAGTCGTCAGCGTCGCTATATTTTAGAATTGCTGTGGCAAGCGCAGGAACACCTATCAGCGAGAGAAATTTATGATCGTCTCAATCTGCAAGGAAAGAACATCGGTCATACCTCAGTGTACCAAAACCTAGAAGCCCTATCGGGTCAAGGCATTATCGAATCTGTGGAACGCTGGGACGGCAGACTCTACGGCAACATCAGCGATTCCCACAGTCACGTCAATTGTCTGGACAGTCAAGAAATCATCGATGTGCATATCCAACTTCCCCCGGAATTAATTAAACAGATTGAGGCATCGACGGGGGTAAAAATTACCGATTATCGCATCGATTTCTATGGCTATAAACAAAACAAATGAGCCAGATAACTGTATAATTAGCCCTGTGAATAGTATCCGTTGACAGGCTGCAACTCTTGTGATCGATCGCCCTCTCACCTTAATTATCATCGATAATGACCCGATTTTCCGCTTGGGTCTGGTGCAGGCCTTGTCGCGGATAGAAAATATTAGTATCGTCACCGAAGGGGATTTAGAAACAATTTTCGCTTTGACTCTGAATCCCTCCCCCGAAATTATTATTATCGATCCTCTCTTTGATTGGTCCTACTGTGAAATTCTCCACTCTCGCTATCCCGAAAGTAAAATTGTTTTATTAACCTTTCCTCTCGATTCCAGACAGCAACTAATCGCCAGAGAATTAGGCATCGCCGGTTATATTCCCAAAGGCACAAACCTAGAGCAATTTATCACTATTTTAGGGCAAATTTCCCGAGATGAATCCCCGGATGTTGCCCCTTCTGCTCTCACCATTGCTACTCGTCCAAGTTTAGCCCCTAGCCATTGGTTAATCGCTGCCGGAAGAACGGGATTAAATCGCATCGAAAGTGAATTACATTTAATTGATCTCCATCTCAATCAACAGTCTTTATCCGGCTTTGATCGCTTTTATTGGCAGGGGAGAAAACGAGAACTTTTAGCAGCCCTATGGCTAGTGAGAAAACTAATTCCCCTGGAAGGGAGCTATTACAATTCAGCTTCAGTCACACCCCCGGTAATAATTAACAATATCGATCGGGAATTACCAATTTTAAGCCGCGAGCGTCCCCTCTGTGTTTCGGCAGTTTTTGAGTCCACTTTAGCGGTCATTCGCTCCCCTTTAATTAATAGAACCAAGATTAGTTTTGAAATCGATGTTTTACAGGATAATCGGCAACGGGAATTATTGTATTTAGTTCTCGATGAAATTCGCAAAAATGTCGATGAAATGAGATATTTACAGATTAGCAGCGGGGAATTAACCAGTCGTTTAAATCTGATTATTTACGATATCTGGGAGAAAGTTACGCGTAAATTTTTAGAAATTAATGCCTCAATTTCTGACGAAATTAGTAAAGGCAGACTTAACGAAATTATTCTGGAAGAAAGAGAGGCAATTCAAACAGAAATCCTCAATAAAATTCCTTTTACTCTTGACTTATTTTCCTATTTATTGTACGAAAATAGTTTAAATATTGACGGGGTAGAATACCGGGCTAATGCTCCTGAAACTATCGCCAGAGCCGAAATTCTGCTGCAAAATCTCATTCATAATCTTGCCAATGCAGTGACAGTAATTATTCTCAATAACTTCTCGGAATCGGAAAGAATCAAACAAAAACTTTACCGTTCAGAATTTCTCATCGCCAGAAAATTAGCTAAAATCCGCAATGAATTATCTTGGAAATACCGACGGCAACAATATTGGCAAGAACCTAAAGATATCTTTGAAAGTCAATATCAATTATTTCACTATAGCGAGGGACAAATCAAATCTTTAGCCATTTATTCCCCCCGACAGGAAGAATTAAACAGTTTAACAGGCATACCCTGGTTAGTTTCGATCGCCTTAGAATTAAGAGACTCTTTATCTCCTCGTTTACGCGCTTTTTTTCGGGTGGTGGGTAAGGGAGTAGTCTATATCCTTATCCAAGTTATCGGTCGCGGTATTGGTTTAGTAGTTCGCGGGGTTTTACAGGGAGTCGGTAACACTTGGCAGGAAGTCAAAGGTAAAAAGGAATTATGAATTATGAATTATGAATTATGAATTATGACTGATAACTGATAACTGAAGTGACCCTAACTTTTACAATTCCTTGTCAAAACTGTATTTATCGCGAATTTGTCCGACAAAAAACTGTCCTTTCGATGGTGCGGACTGAAAATCTTTATATACTGCCAAAGGTAGATCATGATAAAGATAGATACCACCGTGATTAAATTCCACTTTCAGAATTTTTTTTTCCTCATCGTAGTCAAAAGATTTAATCGCTGTACTTTGACTTTTTAATAAGGGGAAAGCAATCACATCGCGAATACTGGCAGAATCGGTTAATAACATGATCAGGCGATCGATGCCAATTCCTAAGCCTCCCGTGGGGGGCATTCCGTATTCTAAAGCGGTTAAAAAGTCCTCATCAACTCCCTGCGCTTCTAAGTCTCCGGCCGCTTTTTTGAGTGCCTGTGCTTCCAGTCTTTGCCGTTGATCGATGGGATCGGTTAACTCAGAAAAACTATTAGCTAATTCCCGTCCAACCACATATAATTCAAATCTTTCTACGAGGTCAGTTTTTGAGCGATGGGGTTTAGCTAAAGGGGAAATTTCCACGGGAAAATCTAGCACAAAAGTGGGCTGTATTAGGGTTTCTTCGACTTTTTGTTCAAAAGCTTCATTTAGGAGCTTACCGATGGTTTTACAGTCCTCTGGAACGCCAATGCCGGCATTTTCTGCGGCAATACGAGCCGACTCGAAATCCTCAAAACTATTCAAGTCAACCCCGGTTATTTCTTGGACTAATTCGTGCATAGTCACTCGTCGCCAAGGAGGAGTTAGGTCAATTTCCGTGTCTTGATAGGTAATTTTCAGCGTACCTAAAACATCTTGTGCGGCATTAACAATAATGTTTTCGGTTAACTCCATCATGTCATAATAATCGGCGTAGGCCTGATAGATTTCGATGGAAGTAAACTCGGGGTTATGTTTAGTAGAAACCCCTTCATTGCGAAAAATTCTGCCTAACTCGAAGACTTTTTCAAAACCCCCGACTATCAATCTTTTTAGATGTAATTCGGTGGCAATGCGGAGATATAACTCCATCTCCAGCGTATTATGATAGGTGATAAACGGTCTAGCATCGGCTCCTCCCGCTTCACTTTGTAGCACGGGAGTTTCAATTTCAATAAAACCTTCTTGGTCTAAATATCTGCGAATGGCAGCGGTAATTTGGGCGCGACGGCGAAAAGTTTGTCGCACTTCGGGATTAACAATTAAATCCACATATCTTTGTCGATAACGCTTTTCTACATCGGTTAAACCGTGCCATTTATCCGGGAGAGGTAAGAGGGATTTGGTGAGAATTTCGTACTGGTTTACATAGATAGATAATTCTCCGCGTTCTGTGCGTTTAATTGTGCCTTTTGCCCCTAAAATATCGCCCGTATCGGTTAGTTTAATCACCGTGTTAAAGGCATTCGGCACGGCGGCCATGGTTTCACTAATGCGTTTTTTATCGAGGTATAATTGAATCGTTCCCGTTTCATCTTGCAGGTTAAAAAAGGCTAGTTTACCCATAATTCTTCGGGCAATAATCCGACCAGCAATGGCCACTTCGGTGCTAATTTCTTCCCCCGGTGCTAAGTCAGCGTACTGCTCTTGTAATTGTTGAGCGTGAGCGGTAGATTTCCACTGATAAGCGTAGGGATTTAAGCCAGCTTTTTGCAATCCTGCCACTTTTTCTAAACGAGCGGCCCGGATTTCTTCGAGGGTAGAGGAGGGTTGATTTTCAGGATTTTGTGCTTGAGATGCCATCGTTTTCTAAGAGGAACAATTCTGGGAAATTTTTAGGTGTTGGGGATTTCAGTTATCAGTGATCAGTTATCAGATGTGAGTTATCAGTTTACTGCTCACTGAAAAATTATCGTCCCATTTCTCGCTTTAATTTTTTCAATTCTTCTTCCATTTCCCATTCTTTAAATTTTAGATCGAGATTATCGTAGTTCGAGGGCTGATAGTCCGATTCTTGGGGTTGATCCCAAAAAGTGGTTTCCCAGTCACGCGACTGATTTTTAGGGGCTTTTTCGGCTTTAATTTGCACTTCTTGACGACGTTGTTGGATCTGTTGCAGTAACTCTTGGGATTGAGTCAGACGTTTTTTCACCCCTTCCATCCGTCCCCAAAGTTGATTACCCTGACGAAATAGGGCTGCCTCGCGTTCACTAGCAGCCTTAAGCAAGTCCTGCCGTCCAGCGGCCTTAGCCTTATCAATTCTAGCGTGCCAAGTTTGGATATCTTGGGCAGTGGCCAAAATTTGCTGTTCGAGACGTTGACGCTCATTTTCTAGGGCGGTAATCAGTTTAGCAGTATCGCGCTCCTGTTCGCGCAGTTGTTCTACCAGCGCCTGTAATTCTAATTGGGGATGACTTCTGAGAAATTCTTCCAGTTGGGTTTCAAGAAAGCGACTGACATCATCAAATAGATTGCCCATCTGTGCAGTATCCTAAATTTTCAATTAAAGTCTAGGAGCGATTTTAATCCCCCTCTTTTTAGCATAGGCTAGATCAACCCTAGATTTAAATATATTTGGGAAAAGTAGTACAAAAATGTTATTCGGCCGCAGGTTAGGCAGGGGGAAACCAGTATGATAAAACTAAGTAGCTGGTTATAATTAAATTAAAAATGGATTTTAGGTTCGATCCCCCCTTCCCCCCTTGATAAGGGGGGTGCCGATCCCCCCTTAGTCCCCCCTTAATAAGGGGGGCATCTGATAATTTTTAACTCCTACCTACTTAGAGTGATATTTCCTGAAACCCTCTTAATTGTTTGACTTAAGTGACAACTTCACCAGCTTGGACAGAACGCATCGGTTATCAACGGGATTGGGTGTGGCGCGGTTGGCAAATTCGTTATAGTTTTATGCCGGCAAAAAACCCCCAAGATGTCGATAATCCCCCTTTAATTTTACTGCATGGATTTGGAGCGGCGATCGAACATTGGCGCCATAATATTCCTATTCTCAGCCAAAATCATCGAGTTTACGCGGTAGATTTATTAGGTTTTGGTGGTTCGCGCAAAGTGCAGGTTCCCTATACCGTTAATCTCTGGGTGGAACAAATACACGATTTCTGGCAAACTTTTATCAATAGACCGGTGGTATTAGTGGGAAATTCGATCGGTTCTTTAGTTAGTATGGCCCTAGGGGGTAAATACCCGGAAATGGTAGCCGGATTAGTTATGCTCAGTTTACCCGATGTCAGCCGTCGGCGGGAAATGATCGCCGATTGGTTATTAAATATCGTCACTCCCATCGAAAACTTTTTCACTTCTCCTTGGCTATTAAAACCGATTTTTTACTATCTGCGTCGTCCGCAAGTCTTGAAAAAATGGACAGGAATCGCCTACGAAGACAAGAAAGCAGTCAGCGAGGAATTAGTACAAATTATCGCCGCCCCAACCCTAGATGAGGGGGCAGCGGAGGCCTTTATTTCCCTAGCACAAGCTGTCAATCATCCCGAATATTGTCCACCAGCAAAGTTAATTTTACCACGCTTAGAAATCCCGATTTTATTGTGTTGGGGCAAGCAAGATCGCATGGTTCCCGTCCAGTTAGCGCAGGGTTTTGTCTCCCTTAATCCTAGGATTAAATATGTAGAATTTGACCGGGCCGGTCATTGTTTACAGGATGAATGTCCTGACCGTTTTAACCCAATTTTATTAGAGTGGCTAGAATCTGTTCCTGTTCTTTGAGAGAATAGGGAGAGTGATTGTTGGTCATAGTCCTATGCAAACCTTGGAATCGACGCTCAACCCCCCCACAACTGCCTCCGAATTTGACACCACGATTCACCGACGCAAAACCCGTCCCGTCCGGGTAGGTAGCGTTACCATCGGTGGTGGTCATCCCGTGGTCGTGCAGTCGATGATTAACGAGGATACCCTTGATATAGATGGTTCCGTGGCCGGTATCCGTCGCCTCCATGAAATCGGCTGTGAAATTGTCCGCGTCACCGTGCCGAGTCTGTCCCACGCCACCGCTTTAGCTAAAATTAGGGAAAAACTGCTCGCCACCTATCAACCCGTGCCGTTAGTAGCCGATGTACATCACAACGGCATGAAAATCGCCCTAGAAGTGGCCAAGCACGTCGATAAAGTGCGGATTAACCCCGGTTTGTACGTTTTCGAGAAACCGAAAGCCGACCGCAGCGAGTACAGTCAAGCAGAATTTGATGAAATTGGCGAAAAAATTGCCGAAACCCTGAAACCTTTAGTGATTTCTCTGCGAGATCAAGGTAAAGCGATGCGAATCGGCGTTAACCACGGTTCTCTGGCCGAAAGAATGCTCTTTACCTACGGCGACACCCCCGAAGGAATGGTACAGTCGGCTTTAGAATTTATCCGCATCTGCGAATCCCTCGATTTTCGCAATCTGGTGGTTTCCCTGAAAGCTTCCCGCGTGCCGGTGATGGTGGCCGCCTATCGTCTCATGGTTAAGCGCATGGACGAGTTAGGTATGGATTATCCCCTACATTTGGGGGTTACTGAGGCAGGAGATGGGGAATACGGACGAATTAAATCCACTGCCGGGATTGCCACTCTCTTAGCAGACGGTATTGGTGATACGATTCGCGTTTCTCTGACGGAAGCTCCCGAAAAGGAAATTCCCGTCTGTTACAGCATTCTCCAGGCCCTGGGACTGCGGAAAACTATGGTCGAATACGTTGCCTGTCCTTCCTGTGGTCGCACTCTTTTTAATTTAGAAGATGTCCTGCAGCAAGTGCGCGCAGCGACTCAACACCTCACCGGACTCGATATCGCCGTTATGGGTTGTATTGTCAATGGACCGGGAGAAATGGCCGACGCAGACTATGGTTATGTGGGGAAACAGGCCGGTTATATCTCCCTTTATCGCGGTCGCGAGGAAATTAAACGGGTCCCCGAGAGTGAAGGTGTCAGCGAGTTGATTAATTTAATTAAAGCCGATGGCCGTTGGGTAGAACCTTAATTAGGGTTTGCTGAAAAGTTTTTCGGTGGTGGCAGGGTGTGGGGTGTGGGGTGTGGGGTTTTACCCATTTTCAGGGAGTCAATTATCTAATTTTTAGGGAAAAAGTACCTGAATTTTCCCCCCAATCACTCCAATCGCTGGCACTTTTTGATTTCAAAAAAGCCTAAAGATATTATCCAACAAGGTTTTTAGATTTATTCAGCCAACCCTAATTAGTTTTACCAGTAGGGGTTGACATCGATTCAACCCCCGATCATCGGCGAGGATTTGTTACAATAGAAAGCTTGCTAGAAATTGCCGCCCCAGAGAGTTCATGCTACCTACACGCGATTGTGTTCGTCAAACCCCCGCTTACACTCCGGGAGAACAGCCCCAAACTGCGGGATTTACCAAACTTAACACCAATGAGAATCCCTATCCCCCACCGGCGGAAATTTTTGCCCACCTGCCAGAGCAATTAGAGAAAGTCCGACTCTATCCCGATCCTATCTCCAAAGAGTTACGGCAAACGGCGGCGGAATTATACGGCATAGCAGCCGATCAGATAATCGCGGGTAATGGCTCCGATGATATCCTCAATATCGCCCTGCGAACTTTTGTTAACCCTGGCGAAAGTGTCGCTTTTTTAGATTTAACCTATTCCCTTTACGAGACAATTGCTCGGGTACACGGGGCAAATATTATCCAATTTCCCACTAATGATAAATTTGCATTAGCAGGACCGATTATTTGTCCGGAAGCTAAATTAATTTTTCTGGCTTCTCCTAATCCTCCCCTCGGTAAACATCTTGAGCGCGACTATTTAGAAGCAACCTGTGCTAATGCCTCGGGATTGGTATTAATTGATGAAGCTTATGTGGATTTTAGTGATGACAATCATCTCGATTTTCTCTCCCGTTACGATAATGTCATCATTAGTCGCACTATGTCGAAAAGTTATAGTTTAGCGGGGTTAAGAGTCGGTTTCGGTTTTGCTTCCAGGGCAATTATTGAACAGATGGATAAGGTGCGTGATTCCTATAATTTAGATCGCATCGCTCAAACTTTAGCCACAGCAGCTTTAAAACAAAATAATTATTTTGAGCAAGTTTGGCAAAAAGTCCGTCAAACCCGCGGCCGTTTAATTACTTCTCTGCGCGAGTTGGGATTCACTGTTTTTGACTCGGAAGCTAATTTTATCCTCGCTTCTCCCCCCCAGATTAGTGCCAGTGAGTTATATAATCAACTCAAAGAGCGTCAGATATTAGTGCGATATTTTAAACATCCTCGCATTCAGAATTATGTACGGATTTCTATCGGCACTGATGGGGAAATTGATCGCCTTTTATCTGCTATTCAAGAGATTATGGGAACAAATTAATCTCTATTTTCGTCAAGATTTTATTAACACTTTAACCCCTAATAACTTCTCAAAAAAAGCTAGATTGATCGGAACAAAGCAGCGACAAACAAGGGTCTAATGGCCTGTCGTTTCTCCCGATTACTAGCCTTGGCTATCAAGATTATTAGTCCGAAAAAAGGACTAAATACTAGCGCACAAATTTTTGAACTTATGCAATTTTATCCCCAAGGAATCACAGTTCAAGAATTGAGTGAGCGCTTAAATCGTCCCGTTTCTATGCTCAATCTTTGTCTAAAATCTTTGGTCGCTTCTAAAAAAGTCGTGGCCAGAAAAAATCATAATCAGTGGGTTTATACTAGACCTATTGTAAAAATCAAAAACTGTTGTTAGGGTTAGGAGTCGGTCGTCAGGAGTCAGGAGATAGGAGATTATTTTATTTATTCTCCCCACACCCCACACCCCACACCCTGTCCCCACGAAAAACTTTTTCAGCAGACCCTAATTATTACCCCTATTGCTGAATAACTATTTTAGGCTGTAGGTAGTATTCATCTTCTGCGACAACTATCTCACCAATGCCGAGAAATTGAGCCTCTAAAGACTCCACGGCAACCAGAGAACCGATTATAACATTTGCATCGGTTAGATTAATTTTTCTGCCGTGAAACCAATCGATAACTCTCTCTGGTGTGAAAGAAATCCAGTCTAGATGTGCCAAGGCCATGCGAGGCGAAATTAAACCCTCAGAATTAGCCATTAAAGCTTCCAGATTAATACTATCGGCTAATTGAAAACCACAGCTTTCCGTGCGAGTTAAACTGGCTAAAGTGCCACCCACAGCTAACACCTTGCCCAAATCTCTGGCCAGGGAACGGATATAAGTCCCCGATCCACAGTGAATATCTAGCTCTATCTGCGGAAATTCCCCCTCTAACCAGCCTAAAACCGTAATTTGGTCAATTTTGACCTGACGAGGCTCCACTGCGATTATTTCCCCTTTGCGAGCCAATTCGTAGAGACGGCGACCATCCTTGTGAATAGCACTATACATCGGCGGAATCTGGGCAATATTGCCAATAAATTCCGCTAAATGAGGCTTAACTGCCTCTAAAGTTAAATCGGCACAGGGACAAGTAGCGATCGCTTTTCCCGTAATATCATCGGTATCGGTGCTGAGTCCTAACTGGATTTTTGCCCGATAAGCCTTATTTTCAGGTAAATAGGGCAGTAATCGGGTAGCAGCCCCGACGGCGATCGGTAAAACTCCCGTAGCCATAGGATCTAAAGTTCCCCCATGGCCGACTCGTTTTGTCTTAAGAATTTTTCGGACTTTGGCCACACAATCATGAGAAGTCCAATCGGGGGGTTTATTGAGATTTAAAAAGCCAAACATTATAAATTATGAATTATGAATTATGAATTATGAATTATGAAGTGGGGTGGTGGGGTGATGGGGAGAATAGATAAAAGCAATCTCCTCAATTCTGAATACTGAATACTGAATACTGACGGCTGATATCTAAAAATCTGACGTATTAAGTAGGGAGGCGCAATTATTTATAGGATGGGTTAGCGGTAGCGTAACATAATCGGGCGTTGGGCTTCATGCTGAAAATAGTTAAAACCCTACACCCTACACCCCACACCCTGCCCCCACCGAAAACCTTTTTGCCGCAAACCCTACTTATATAATTGCATAACTTCGCTTAAAGGTAAACGGGAACGAACACCGATAGAAAGGTCAGAAAAATGACCAAGATCATAATGATCAACAGCAGCGCGAGCAATCATAGCGGCGTTATCGGTACAGAGTTTAAGCGGCGGAAAATAGACGGTTAAATGATGATTTTTGGCGGCAGTTTCCAGATGATTTCTTAAGGCACTATTAGCCGCCACTCCTCCCCCGATCGCAATAGTTTTTAAGCCATAATCTAAGGCACAATTGATTGTCCTACGGGTTAAACTTCTGGCTACCGTATCTTGAAAACTAGCGGCTATATCAGCTACAGGTAAATTATCTGGCTCGAATTTCTCTACTAAGCGCAAAACAGCAGTTTTTAAACCGCTAAAACTGGAATCGTAGGCATGAAAACCGCCGGTTGGTAAAGATATTTTACCCTCAGGCAAGGGAAAAGCTTGGGGATTACCATCTTTAGCCATGCGATCGATTATCGGACCACCAGGATAACTTAAGTTTAATAATCGTGCCACTTTATCAAAAGCTTCTCCGGCTGCATCATCTCTAGTGGTTCCTAATTGTTGATATTTACCGCAGGCCTGCACATGGATTAAACTGGTATGACCCCCGGAGACTAAAAGAGATAAAAAAGGAGGTTTAAGATTGGGTTCAGCGAGATAGGAAGCATAGATATGACCTTCGAGATGATGAATGCCGATAAAGGGTTTATCGTGGACAATAGCCAGGGTTTTGGCCGCCGTCATTCCCACCATTAAAGCACCTACTAAACCGGGGGCAACTGTGGCGGCTATTCCATCAATTTCTGACCAATTTAACCCCGTTTCTTGCCAAGCTTTTTCTAGACAAAAATTAATGGTTTCTAGGTGTTGTCGCGAGGCCATTTCCGGCACAACACCGCCATAGAGACGATGGAGATCAATTTGAGAAAAAACCACACTACTCAACACCTGGTTATTGTTAACAATAGCCACAGCAGTTTCATCGCAACTGGTTTCGATCGCTAAGATAATTGTCATGATTTAATCAGTAAATCGTCAGACACCCCCCTTATTAAGGGGGGATTAAGGGGGGATCCATCTTTAATTTAATTATAACCACTTACTTAATTTTGCTTAGGTACTTAATTAAAATTATAGTTCAACAATTTCCATAGCCACCACCGCCGGGGGTTTCAATAATAAAAATATCACCAAGGTTCATTTCTACAGTCGCAGTACCGGGCAATTCTTCGATAGTTCCATCGTTTCTTTCCACGGCATTACGTCCTATTTTACCAGCTTTTCCTCCCGCTAGTCCAAAGGGGGGAATCTGGCGATTACCCGATAAAATATTAGCAGTCATGGACTCTTGAAATTTAATTCTTCTAATCACACCATCACCTCCAGAATATTGTCCCCTGCCGCCACTATCGTGGCGAATGCTAAAACTTTCTACTAACACAGGATAGCGCATTTCTAATACTTCCGGATCGGTGAGACGGGAATTAGTCATCTGGGTTTGTACGGCAGCGGTTCCCGCAAAATTTGCCCCCGCACCAGAACCGCCGCAAATAGTCTCATAATATTGATATTCTTGATTGCCAAAAGTGAAATTATTCATCGTCCCTTGGCTGGCTGCTTGAATGCCTAAAGCGCCGTATAAAGCATTAACTATTGCCTGGGAAGTTTCTACATTTCCTGCTACTACGGCCGCTGGATAAACGGGATTAAGAAAACAGCCAGATGGGATAATTAAATGGAGGGGTTTGAAACAGCCAGCATTTAAAGGAATTGCCTCCTCCACAAGGGTACGAAAAACGTATAAAACCGCCGCTCTTGTCACTGCTAGGGGTGCATTAAAATTATTATTTAACTGGTCAGATGTGCCAGTAAAATCGATGGTTGCTTGACAATTTTCAATATCTATGGTAATTCTGACCTTGATGACAGCACCGTTATCTAGATAATAAGTAAATTCGCCATCTTTTAAGACAGATATAGCTTTTCTAACTGCTAATTCGGCATTATCTTGAACGAACTGTTGATAGGCTTTAACCATAGCTAATCCGTAGCGATCAACCATATTATGTAATTCTCTTTCCCCCTTGGCATTAGCGGCTATTTGTGCTTGAAAATCGGCAATATTTTGGGCGATATTGCGTGCAGGAAAAGGACTATTAGTTAAGTGATTAATTAATTCTTGTTCCCGAAACTGGCCCGCCGCTACCAGCAAAAAGTTATCGAATAAAATTCCTTCTTCGCTAATATGGACAGAGTGGGGAGGCATAGAACCGGGGGTAATGCCACCGATATCAGCTTGATGTCCCCGGGAGGCAAGATAAAATAATATTTCCTGATTTTGGCGGTCAAAAATAGGACTAATTACTGTGACATCCGGCAGGTGAGTACCGCCATTATAAGGATTATTAGCTAGATAAACATTCCCCGGACGAATCGTCTCACCTTTATCCTGAATTAAGCTTTTAACGCTATCGGCCATGGAGCCTAAATGGACGGGAATATGAGGAGCATTAGCGATTAAATTTCCCACCTCATCAAAAATAGCACAGGAGAAGTCTAGGCGCTCTTTAATATTGACACTTGCTGCCGTATTTTGGAGAGTAATCCCCATTTCTTCGGCAATAAATTGATAGAGATTTTTAAAGATTTCTAAATAAATAGGATCGGCAACGGTAGTTATTTCTGAGCGGTGAGAATTGAGAGGGGACATAGGAAAGTCAGTTATCAGTTATCAGTTATCAGTTAGCTGTCTCTTGTCTTTTTTGGCTCTACCGAACCTGTCATGTAAAACTATCAACAATTCGTGCTTGTAAAGCTTGTATACTAAGGCTTTGAGTTTTTGTTAAATTGATATTTATCAACTTTAGAGCATTGCTGGGCAGAGAGGGAGCTTGAGGAATTTTCTACAGTGTAAGTTCGGAAGAACCTCTTTTTTATCCTCCTCTGTCGGAGTGGCTCTCTTATTCTTTGTGTGATCAGTTTAACTTGCATAGGAGCGATCTTTGTGTCCTTTGTGTCTCTGTGGTTCATTCCACTTGCTCGCCAGACTATATCTTAGAACACATTTTACCCACCAAACCCAAGAGAGCCTGGGAACCTCCTGTCTCCTCACCCAAGAGAAGATTTTTGATTTTTGCAGGAGAGCCACTGATAGGGGCTGACTGAGATATAATCGCAGTCAGTACCAGAGGGTGAATTATGGATAAAACCAGCTTGATCGATAAAGTGAAACAAATGGCTAATAAACGCGATTATTTACTGCAATTGCGCGATAAACCCGACATTGGGGGACTGAGATTAGATGTTAATCAAGCTCTTGAGGAGTTGGATGAATTACTCGATGAGTTTCAAGCAACTTTTCCTGAAGAAAAACTTAGTTAACTATCCGACTCGATGGAATTGAGATTTGTCCGATTGTGCTAATTTTCCCAAGTCATCGATCGCTTTGATCATATCTTGGGAAGATATATCTTTAGAGCAGTATAGATCAAAGGCTGTAGTTTGATTATTTTTTTCCATTGGAAGATTTGCCAAGGAACTATAGGCGATAATGCGGACATGGGGGTCGAATTGTTTGATATGAATAGCGGCGCTGTGTCCATCTAAGACAGGCATCCGTACATCTAAAATAATTACATCCGGTTGACAACTTTTCGCCAAGTCGATCGCCTGTTGACCATTAACCGCAATTCCCACCACCTGACAATGCGGCTGCTGGGAAATTAAAGTCTTGAGTCCTAAACAAGTTAGATCGTGATCGTCGGCAATCAAGACTTTAATTAGGTCTATCGGCTTCATGATTATTTTCCTTTCCCTAGAGGTCTCACTTGTTATCATTGTAGAGCCTGTTGATCTTTTGGACTTAACTTCACGACACTTCCCATCACCCCATCACCCATCTCCCCAATTCATAATTTATAATTCCCCCACTCTCTTCTCTCTTTGCTCTTCTCCCTTCTCCCCAACTCCCACTCTGCAATAACTACTGGCAGCCAGAAATACGTTCGTTTATATCACACTTTGTGCTTTTTGTCAAAAAAACTTTTTCTTTGCAATAAAACTACACAAAAAAAAGATCGTCGTTGTCGGTGAAATTGACTAATTTACCCGTTTTAATTAGGATCACCTTGTAGGTGTGGCAAGGGTTTCAACCATTGCTGCCCAAAAAAGCACAAAGTAACCCACCATGAAATTATATCAAATCGCTGTAACCATTACAACATCGTTGTTAAATAAAAATCTTTCTCAATTAATTCTTAAGAATTTGTAAATATTGCGGAATGTTAATTTAAATATTCTCAAGCTGTTGGAGTCAATAGATAATTTTTGCTTATCTTTGTCGGAAAATAGAACTCCTGTAAAAATCCAACATCTACCATTGGGCTAGAATTCTCCGAGTCAGGAGATTATTTTTATTTATTCTTCCCACTTCATAATTCATAATTCATAATTCCCCTTCTCCCCCACTGTTTACTTAAAACCCCCCACTGATCACTGATCACTGAAAAAAGCCTAACTTTGGGCAAAAATCTGGTTTGTGTCCCCTCTTAGCGGTAAAATTTCTACATCTGGACCGTCGAAAAGTATAAGTTTTGTAAAGTAAAATTAAGAAGGGAGACAAATTTAAGATAACCAACTTATGGAAGTAACTTTTACCGCTGCCGAATCCCTAGAAATTGTTGTTGCTGAACAAACCATCCCGATTCAGCATTATCTGCGCCAACCGCAAAGATTAGTACAGGCTATCGTTGAGACTAGCTTAACAGAACACTTGTCTGAGAATAGGTTTCGCCTAAAAATGCGTCCCCTAAACTTCTTGAATATGTACTATTTTCAGCCCACGGTTATTCTTAATGTCTGGGCCACCTCTGAGGGGACGATATTTTTGCAATCAGAAGACTGTCAGATCAAAGGTATTGATTATATCAACGATCGCTTTAGCCTCAATGTTAAAGGCAAACTCGCTCCTGTGGAAAAAAATAATCAAACCTATCTAGCGGGGAAAGCCAATCTTGAGGTGAAAGTCGCCCTACCACCGCCATTATGGTTAACCCCGCGTCCGTTGTTAGAAATCACTGGCAATAGTCTCTTAAAAGGGGTTTTATTGCGGATTAAACAGCGTTTAATGAGTCAATTGTTGCAAGATTACCAACAATGGGCTAAACAGGACATTATTGCCCAAAATTACCCCGAAACCATTCTCGATCTCTCCCTTAGTTAAATAAAAATATGAGTTGGACAAAAGTATTATCTGTAGATTCCCTTGCCCCCGGCGCCCGTCAAGTGGTAAAAGTGGGGGAAAATTCCATTCTGTTGATTAACAATAACGGTCAATTCCACGCCGTCGGTAATCGTTGTCCTCATTTAAAATTATCGATGACGAAGGGCAAAATTAGCGAGGACGGCGCGATCGTTTGTCCCTGGCATCGTAGTTCTTTTGATCTCTGTACTGGTGCTGTCAAAGACTGGATTACCTGGCCCCCAGTGGTTAACAAAGCGATGGCGGCAGTTTCTCAACCCCAAGCTTTACCCGTTTATCCCCTTCGCATCGAAGACGGCAGCATCTGGATAGACGCATAACCGCTCACCGAGGGGGGGTTTTGGGCAACCTAAAGAGCAGTTGCTTTAACCGACAATGGGTTAATCTTTGAGAATGCCAAACCCTACCGCGCTCCCTTCCATAAAAACCCAGTTATGGACTGTTCCCCCCCTCCGCTCTCATAGTAGGTTGATTCAAGGTAGGGTTGATTCATGAATCAACCCTACCCCGCTCCGGTGATCCCCACTCTCCTCTATATTTTTTAAACAGGATTTTAGTATAAAATCCCGTCATGTCAGCCTAGGAGCGGAAGGCTTTGCAGTAGAAATAAGAAGCCAGAGCTTATTTAATACAAGTGTTTGCCTATTTTAGCCAACCCTAATTAGGGTTGGCTGAATAAATCTAAAAACCTTGTTGGATAATATTTTTAGACTTTTTTTCCCTCAAAAAGTGCCGACCATTGGAGGGATCGGGGGTAAAATTCAGGGACTTTTTCCCTGAAAATTAGGTAATTGACCACCTGAAAATGGGTAAAACCCCACACCCCACACCCCACACCCTACCCCCACCAACAAACTTTTTCAGTAAACCCTAATTATTAACCCTAATTGGTTCCGTTTAAAAGTTGAGAACGAAGCAAATCGATCGCATCTAAATAACTTGGCATTGGTTCATCACCTAACAGACAAGCACTGCGATCGACGCTAATCATATCATCACCCCAAAACACTTGACCGAGAGGAATAGATTTTCCTCGATCCGGTCGCCAATTACTACTAAAATATTTAAGATTAGCGTCCACCACTGCCCCATCAAAAAGATGACCGATACAAAAATAAACATCCTGTAAAATTAGCGGTACGGAGGGGCGATGTAATTGCCCTCGCGAGTTGGGACTACGCGCTTTATAATGACTACGGGGAAAGAGTCCATACAGATTTTTTAAAGAAGCAGAAATCAAGGGTTTATCCTTTAAATGGGTGCGTTTTAAGGTTCCAATTGTGATCCGACAATCCACTTCTTCGATAATTTTAGGGGCAAACATCGAGGGAAACCGGACAGGAAAAGGGGAAAGATTCGGATATTCTTGCTGGGTTAAACTATCAGCATCAAGAATAGTTATTCCAGGATCGAGAATAGATTTTACCCCCAAAATATCGATAATTTCTCTCAAAGAAATAGCAGAACAAACTCCCTCTAATAAGATGATTTCTGCCCCTGGATTTACCCCCCTCAATCCCCTCAAAACTTGACTTAATACCGGCAGACTAACCGTTACTGGTGGTGGCACAGGATAACCTAAATTAGGTTTAATTAAAATACGTTTAGCTGTGATAGCTGCCGGGGGAGGTTGATAAACAAAATCCGCCATAGCTGAATTTTTTACCCCGGCAGTAATTGAGTATTGGGTAATCATAGAAAAGAAAATAAATTAATGGGAATTGGCCAGATCATTTAGGGAATTTACCTGCTGTAAAGCTTGCCAGATTAGCCCAGAATCGGCCCCAGGAAAATGGCTATTTTCACTAATATAACGCTTCCAGGCTTTAGTTCCGGGCTGACCAGCAAAAAGCTGTAAAAGATGTTTGCTGATCTGGTGTAATTTATAACCTTTACTCACCCATTCATCGATGTAGGAAAGCATTTTTTTGATTACTTCTTCCCGGGTAGGAGGAGTAACCGATTCCCCATAAAAATCTCGATCGACTGTGGCAAATAAATAGGGATTATCGTAGGCTGCCCGACCGATCATGACCGCATCTACTAATTGTAAATGTTGTCTAGCCTGTTCTAAATTAATGATACCGCCGTTAATTTCAATAAACAAATGGGGAAACTGATTTTTTAGGCGATAAACATCATCGTAACGTAAGGGGGGAACGGTGCGATTTTCCTTGGGACTTAATCCCTGTAACCAAGCTTTACGCGCATGGATGGTAAAACGTTGACAACCCGCATCCGCAACAATACGGACAAAATTCGCCATATTTTCGTAACTATCCTGATCATCAATGCCAATTCTCTGTTTTACAGTCACGGGAATCGATACAGCTTGATTCATTGCCGATATTCCCCTCGCGACTAATTCCGGGTTAGCCATCAAACAAGCGCCGAAATTGCCCTCTTTTACCCTGGAACTAGGACAACCCACATTGAGATTTACCTCGTCATAACCCATATCTTCGGCTATTTTAGCACATTCTGCCAAAAGATAGGGATTATCACCCCCTAACTGCAAAGCTAGAGGTTTTTCTGCTAGGGAGAACCCCAGCAACTTATCGCGATCACCGTGTTTAATTGCCATCGTCGTGATCATTTCCGTGTAGAGAAGGGGACGACGGCTAATTTGTCGCAAAAAATAGCGAAAATGGCGATCGGTATAATCCATCATCGGCGCCACACTTAAAATACTGCCCATCTTTCCCTTGATTTTTTCGCTGATCGCGGCATTCTCTGGGTTTCCCCAGAGAATAACCAGTCTTCCTCTCAACATATTTTAAAGCTTTTTGGTAAGTAGGTAGGCGTTAAAAATTATCAGACACCACCCTTATCAAGGGGTGACTAAGGGTAGGGTTGATTCATGAATCAACCCTACTATGAATCAACCCTAGGACTAAGGGGGGATCGAACCTAAAATCTATTTTTAATTTAATTATAACCAGCTACTTAAGTTGACTATCTAAATTACTGGTTAAGACTGCACGAGAGAAAGGATAAGGGGACTTTTTTGAATTATCTCCGTGGCATATTTGCCCCTTTAATCGTGTCGCGGATGACGATTTTTTGTTCTTTGGAATAACCGGCAAAAGAACGAGTAGCAAGTAACTCGATTTCTATCCCCGTACCCGATCGCAAAGATTCCACGGGTAAGGGTAATTGACCGATATCCAGAATAAATTGATTGCCCTCCTGTCGGATTAAATTAGCAGGCATATCTCCTTCATAGCGAGTGACAAAATCGGTTCTGGGACTGGTTTGCAGGTCATCTGCTTGCCAACGAGTGACGCGATAACGCAGTTTAAATTTAGTGCCGATTAAATTTGATTGGGAAGCTTTATCTTCAAGAAAAAGCCTTAAATCAGTACCATTTCCTGTAATACCTTTTGCTTCTAATTGGGTGACATCTCGTTCAAAAACAGCATTATAAACGACAAATTCCGTAACATTATTGCGTTTTTGAGTGGTTCCCTCGATCCACAATTCACTGGGGACAGTTACCTTCATTTCCTTTTGATCATCGAGGGTTAAAGTAAAACGCTGATTAGTAAACCGGTTAAACTCTTGAGGCGCATTCCAAATTAAAATAAAAGAACGTTCCGATCGATCTAATAAAATCCGATATTGATCATCAATCAGGGAACCGGGGGCAAATAAAGACATTGCCCCAGTGCGAGTTTCCCAAGTATTTTTAGAGAGAATATAACCCCGTTCTTTTAACTCCGAAAGGGGAACAGTTGCGCTCGGTTGATCGGCAGTTAAAGGGCGATCGATTTGAATTAAAGTTAACTGTCCTAAACGTCCCTCGCGACCGTTACGACCACTATTACCCGTCGCCCCATCCAGACCGTCCTGACAGCTAAATTCTCTGGTGGTACAGCTATAATTGGCATCACCCGGCCTACCGCTACAGGTTTGAATTGTCCAGAAAGGTTGGGAACAGCGACAACCCTTGCCCCCTTGACCTCCTTGACCCCCAAAACCCCCAGCGCCTCCGGCAGCATTGACCGTTACTTGTCTTAAAAAATCTAAATTAGTGGCATAGAGGGTTAAAGCGCCGCCATTGCCCCCATCACCACCATTACCCCCATTGCCACCGTTGCCACCACCGGCCGCCTGAAGATTTCTGGTGACGTTGCTAGGTTGACCGCTACAGTTGCCATCGCTGCCATTGCCGCCATTTTCACCATCGACCCCTTTTTGTCCTGAAATATCGAGTTTTAGGGGAGAACCATCGAGAAAAAGGGTTAAACTGTCACTATTTTTGCCTTGGCCGCCGATCTTGCCAGCTTTCCCACTTTGACCTTGTTTACCGAAAGTCTGTACATCGGAACCTTGGGCTAACCAAGAACAGCGATCGCCCGTCACCGTGGCGGGCATTAGGTACGGTAAAGGGAGAAAAAAGGTGAATATTAATGATTTAGCCCAAAAATTCATGATTTTAGCGAATTTATCCGCAAAGACTCCGATCAATTCCCTCTTGATGACTTTTGGATCTAGATTTTTGTTTCCCCTCTATCAATAAGGTGCGCTATCATCCTACACTTACTTTGAGAAGGAAACAGCCAATCGCGAGGGTTACGCGCGTGAAAAAAGTATTAGCTATTATTTTGGGTGGCGGGGCCGGAACTCGCCTTTATCCGTTAACGAAACTGCGGGCAAAACCTGCCGTCCCCCTAGCGGGAAAATATCGCTTAATCGATATTCCCGTCAGCAATTGTATTAACTCCCAGATTGACAAAATCTATGTGTTGACGCAATTTAATTCCGCTTCTCTCAATCGTCACCTCAATCGTACCTATAATTTTACGGGTTTTAGCGATGGTTTCGTGGAAGTTTTGGCGGCTCAACAAACCATGGAGAATCCTCAATGGTTCCAAGGCACGGCCGACGCAGTACGACAATATATCTGGACGATGAAGGATTGGGATATCGATGAATATCTCATTCTCTCCGGAGATCATCTCTATCGCATGGACTACAGCAAGTTCATCGAACGCCATCGGGAAACCAACGCCGATATCACTTTATCGGTGGTTCCCATCGATGAACGTCGCGCCTCCGCTTTTGGGGTGATGAAAATTAATGATTCGGGGCGAATTGTCGATTTTTATGAGAAACCCAAAGGGGCAGAATTGGAAAGAATGCGGGTAGATACGACGATTTTAGGCTTAAGTCCCGACCAAGCCCGTCAAAGTCCCTACATCGCTTCCATGGGAATTTATGTCTTTAAAAAGAATGTTTTAATCGATCTGCTCGATGCCAATAAAGAACAGACCGATTTCGGCAAGGAAATTATTCCCTCGGCCGCTAAAGACTACAATCTCCAGGCTTATTTATTTAAGGGTTACTGGGAAGATATCGGGACGATTGAGGCCTTTTATGAGTCTAATCTCGCCTTGACCCAACAACCAAATCCCGCCTTTAGTTTCTACGACGAAAAAGCCCCCATCTATACCCGTTCTCGCTATCTGCCACCCACAAAAATGCTCAATTGTACGGTGACAGAATCGATGATTTCTGAAGGTTGTATTCTCAAAGAATGTCGCATCCATCACTCGATTTTAGGTATTCGTAGTCGAGTCGGCAAAGACTGCACGATCGAGGATACAATGCTGATGGGAGCCGATTTTTATGAGTCTTTCCCCGAACGGGAAAGTCTGATCGGAAATGCCAAAATTCCCGTGGGTATTGGCCCTGGTTCCACTATTCGTCGGGCAATTGTGGACAAAAATGCTCGCATTGGTTCCAATGTTTTAATTGTTAACAAGGATCGTGTGGAAGAAGCTAATCGCGAAGATTTAGGTTTCTATGTTCGCAGCGGCATCGTGGTTATTTTCAAAAATGCCACTATTCCCGACGGCACGGTGATTTAATCTATCAGTTATCAGTTATCAGTTATCAGTTATCAGTTTTTCCATTTTTCTAGTTATTATCGCTTGAATATAGCCGCAGACTGATGGCTTCAGCTAATTGCCTAGACAATTCCCTTGAAATCCTAAGTAGCTGGTTATAATTAAATTAAAAATGGATTTTAGGTTCGATCCCCCCTGCACCCCTTAATAAGGGGGGTGCCGATCCCCCCTTAGTCCCCCCTTTAATCCCCCCTTAATAAGGGGGGCATCTGAAAGTTTTTAATACCTACCTACTTATCCTTTCCTAGAAGTGATGGCAAAATATCCCGGGCAGCTCTTCTGAAAATCAGAAAAATTTCTATATTTTTGGGTTCGATTCTAGGTTTTCAATTAACCTTAAATTAAAAGCCTAGGGCTTAGATAGAAGCCATTCAAAGGATATTTATGAAAGCCAAAATTGCGATCGCTTGTCAGGGAGGCGGCAGTCAAACTGCTTTTACTGCCGGTGCATTAAAAGCATTATTTGACAATAAAGTACAAGATTACTTTAATATTGTCAGTCTCAGTGGTACTTCTGGCGGTGCTATCTGTGCCTTTTTCACCTGGTATGCTCTCAAAAAAGGTGATAGCGTCGTTTGGAAAAGAATGATTGATTTTTGGGAAGATAATAGCGCTCGAACTCCCCAAGAAAAGCTATTTAATGACTCAGCTATTAAAGCTCTAGAATTAGCCAGCAAAGGATTAATTCCCCAGTATAATCTCAGTCCTTCCTCTCCGATTACTAAAACCTTATTTTCTATAGCTACCTACGGTTTACGCAGTCGCTTTACCAACTTTGATCAGTTACTAAGAGCGCATATTGATTTCTCTGAATTAGCCACTTGGGGAGCTAAACCCGAACCACCAATTTTATTAATGGGGGCCTGTAATGTCCTGACCGGAAAATTAAGTAAATTTAACTCGCGCGAGGAAGCAGTTAAAATTGAACATATCCTAGCTTCTGCCTGTGTTCCTAACATTTTTCCTGCTGTCACCATTGAAACTATGGCCTACTGGGATGGACTATTCTCCGATAATCCCCCCATCCGTTCTTTAATTCGCCGTGAATTTGTTGGAGTCGAAAATATTCCCGATGAAATTTGGGTAATTAAAATTAATCCCACCTCTAGAGATAAGATCCCCGTGCAATCCGATGATATTGCCGATCGCCGCAATGAATTAGAAGGCAATGTTTCCCTATTTCAAGGTCTCGATCAGATTGACTTTCTCAATCAATTATTTCTCAAAGGAGCCTTTAAAGAGGAATTCTTGCGCGAGATCGCCTTAACAGAACCATTTAAAATTCCTAAATCTTTCCCAGAAGATCCCGATCAAGATTACCATATTCCGATGATCGAAATGTCGGCGGAATTAGCCAATAGTCTCAACTATGAAAGTAAACTTGATCGCTCTCCTGCCAATATCCAGCGTCTGATCGCTGACGGGGAAAAACAGGGAAAACAGTTTCTAGAACATCGACTAAAAGCTATGGGTTTAAGATAATTTTTGAGGGTTCAAAAACGGCAAAAATAAGGATTAAATGGCATAAAATCTGTCAATAGACTATTTAATTGATTATTATTTATTCTCCTGACTACTGACTACTGGCTACTGACTCCTAACCCTAACAACAATTTTTGATTTTTATAAGAGGTCTAATGATCACTGATTTTCATTGACTAATACCCGTCCAGATAGATCGTAAATCATAATATCCCATTGCCCATTTTTTGCCGCTTCAAAAGCCACTTTAGAACCATCGGCACTGATGATCGGATTGCGTACTTCCGCGAGCAGATCGGGAGCAATTTCCCTTCTCTGTTGAGTTTGTCGATCGTACAGATAAATAGCCGTTTTTCCCTGACGACTAGCAGTAAAAACGATATAACGACCATCTTCACTAATGGAAGGACTAGAAGCGATCTGATCGAGAGAATTTAGTCCGGGTAAAGACAATAAACGGCGATCAATAGCATCAAAAAGATAGATAGCTTGGGAACCATTGCGATCGGAAGCAAAAACGAGATAGCGAGAGGCAAGATAGGGAGTTAATTCACTAGCAGCACTGTTTAAACTTCTCCCCCCTCGATCGAAAGGAAAAGACAATAAACTGGGATAACCAGCACATCCAGTTAACAAACTAATTACAGCAACAAGACTAATAAAAAAATGACGTTTCACGGTTTGGGACTTTCAACGGGACTGCCATCGGCAATATCTAACTCGATATTCGGACCGCGATCGAGAACCTCCACATCCCATTGTCCCCGACGAGCGGACTCAAAGACAAGATAACGACCATCGGGACTAAGACGGGGATTTCGCAACCAACCGCGATAATTTTGACTCAATAACTCAGAACGATCGGTAATGCGATCATATAAAGCGATGACGGGACGACCCTCAATAATCACCATATAAGCCAGATAACGCCCCGTTTGGCTTAAACTAGGGCTATCGGTAATTTCTTGACCCGTATATAATCCCCCCGGGGCCTGGTATTGTTTTGTCTGCAAATCATAAAGCAGTATCTGATTACTACCGCGACGATTAGACAGGAAAGCAAGCCAACGACCATCACCGCTCAGGGCAGGTTTTTCGTCATTATAGCGACTATTTAGGGTTCCTGTAGATAAACCGGGGTTATTGAGATTACAACCGCCTATAACCCCTAAAAACAAGCAGATAAACAGGAAAAAGGGAGCTTTGGTCATCGGACCTACTCCTTAATAATCAAACCTAGTCGGATTATCATTACTCGACTCCCGTTCACTATTATCCGGTCTCTTCCAATCTTCTTGATCGCCAGCATCCCTAGGATCGATCGGTTGATAATCGACGTATTCCCCTTTAAATGGCGGATCATCCTCAATTATTGGGCGAGGACGACGTTTTTGGCTAGTGCGGGGCGGTTTACTGCTCGTCTCTTCACTAGCGGGACGACGACGGGGACGGGGACTGGTTTCTTCCCAATCATCACCGCTACGGCGCTGATCATAAACATCTCGATCGCTAGTGGGGGAACTATTGCGGGGACGACGATTAGCCGTTTTGCGACTGCTAGGATCGGCCGGCCGACGGGTGCGGGTGCTGCGGGGTTCCTCGTCCTGATAACTAGAAGTGCGGGAAGAGCGGGGATCATCGTAACCGCGTAAACGGGGATTATCTTCGTAACCTTCCTCTGGTTCGTAGGTGTCGAGGGGTTCCAATTCGGCCCGATATTCCCGACTCACAGGACGTTCATCCACAAAAGACGTGCCTCGGCGGGCCTGTTCCGTGGTTAAACCCCGCAATTTTACCGTCTCGAAGGCAAAAAACACCGCTGCCCCGGTCAGCAAAAATTGTCCGAATTGCAAAATCGGATCCAGTCGCCACCCTTGAAAAAGTAGAATCAAACCGCACAGTAAACCAACGGCGGCAAAAAATATATCATGATCCCTGGAAAGTTCTGGCCGCACCGAGCGCAGGAAGTATAACCCGGCTCCGGCCACTGCCAGAAAAATTCCTAAGATACTGGCCGAATTCAGCCCAAAATTGACCATCTTTATCTCCCTTCTCGGTGCTTAAATTCAAGAATCGAGTCTTTATCTATAGCCGTCAGCTTTCAGCAGCAATCTTGCTGTTTTTAACTTCTAGAGTCGAGCTATATTCTAACCCCGAAGTCTAGCACTATATCTATCATCCTCGATTCTAACTTACTCGATCGAGCCTAGTTTAAACAACTATTGTTAGGGAAGTGGGGAAGTGGGGAGACCACTTCGTGCGCGTTGCGGGGGGAAGTGGGGAGATTTTATCAGTGAACAGTGAACAGTAATCAGTGAACTGAAAACTCACATCTGATAACTGATAATTGATAACTGATAACTGATAAGGCTGACATCTTAACAAAATCTTTAGGAATTGCCCATTGACAGGATTGACTAAATGTGATGGCTATGTTTCGGGCATTTTAACGTGATTTCTTGATCACTTTTGAGCGATCGCTATCGTTGGGAAGTTAATCGCCGAAAGTCTGAAAGGAGGGATTTTCATTGATGCACATCATGGTTAATTTGTAAAGTGCGTAAGTCCTAATCTTAATAAGATCAGACAGAAATTTTTCTGTCATATCATAAAATTAACTTAACCTAGGCAAGAGGGAATTATAATATAATGTGAGTACAATCTAGGCTAAGTGGATAGTCTTTTTGTATTAATAGTTAATTCAGTCCATAAAATAAGGTGTGAGGATTGACCCATGTCAAAACTATTCAAGAATTTAGTAAAGGTAACTCCTTTAGTATTAGGTGCTTCCGTAGCGGCTGCTGGCAGCGCAGTGGCTCAAACTATGCCGGGGACACCTCAACTCAAGGTTGATCCAGCTGCGCAACAACAACTCGATCGCATTCAACAGGCCCAAAGTAGTCAGCAGATCAATACAAGTGTCTATCAGGGTTCCATGTCCCAGGTGACTAGCGTTAACCAACTGCGGGACGTATCTCCCACCGCTTGGGCCTACGAGGCATTAAGAAGCCTTGTGGAACGTTACGGCTGTATCGTTGGTTATCCCGACCGTACCTTCCGTGGTGATCGCGCCACCACTCGTTGGGAATTTGCCGCAGGTTTAAACGCTTGTTTAAACGTCATGGAACGTTTAATTCAAGATGGTGTCGGTGTACTCAGAGAAGATATCGATAAATTAAAACGTCTTGTTCAAGAATTTGAGACCGAACTAGCGGCTTTAGGGGCTAGAGTAGATAACCTGGAACAGCGCGTTGCTTTCTTGGAAAACAATCAATTTTCCACCACCACCAAACTCAGAGGTGAGGTAATCTTCAGTGTCGCCGATAGCTGGGGTGGTCGAGCTGCCATTAGAAATACCAACGGTACGGTAACTGGCGCCAGCAATCAAGATCAAAGTCAAACAGTATTTAATAATCGGGTTCGTCTCAACTTTGAAACCAGCTTCACTGGTAAAGATTTGTTAAGAACCCGTTTACAAGCAGGTAACTTTAACAACACTTTCAACCAAAGTGGTCCGACGAGAACCAACATGACCCGTCTGGCATATGATGACGGTCGTGACAACGATGTAACCATCGATGACTTGTTCTACCGCGCTCCCATCGGCACTCCCTTCGGTAACATCACCGTTTGGGTTGGTGCTAACCAGTTAAACCTTGATGACGTTTTCATCACTGCTAACCCCTTCCTCTCCGATAGCGGTACGGGTGCTTTATCTCGCGGTCAACGCTACAATAACATCGTCTTCCGGGGTCCTTCTGGGACGGGTGCAGGGGTTCGATTCAAGGTCGGCGATATTTTCCAAGTTACAGGGGCTTATCTGGCCGGTAGTGGTGCCTCCAGTCCTGAACCGGGTAAAGGTTTGTTCAATGGTTCCTACAGTGCTGGCGCGCAAGTAGGTTTCTCCTTCATCAAATTTGCCGATATTAACTTCATCTACGTTCGCAGTTATCAAACCGCGGCTGATATTAGTTCTGGTTTATTCGGTAACGTCAGCAGCCCTCTGACTGAGCGTCCCTTCGGTAACGTTCCCACTGTAGCTAACCGTTTTGGTTTACAGGGTAGTGCCCAAGTTATCCCTGGAGTCTTAAATATAGGGGCATGGGCTGGTTATGCCGATGCCAAGGCCACAGGAGCTAATGGTGCGATCGGAGATAATACCGCCGATATCTGGTCTTGGAACCTTAATCTTTCTGTCCTCGACCTCTTTGCGGAAGGTGCGGCATTCTCTTTAGGTGGTGGTCAAGTACCCCGTTCCGATAAAGAAAGCAGAACCTCTTACATGGTAGAAGCTCAGTATAAGTTCCCAGTCACCAAAAACATCCTGATTACCCCCGGTGCCTATGCGGTCTTCAACGGTAACAACGAAGGTAACGCCATTTTGGTCGGTGTCATCCGGACAACTTTCCGTTTCTAAGCTGAGTTGACGAAGTCGATAAATAAGAACGGTGGGATTTATAAATCTCACCGTTTTTTTACTTTTAACTTTTCACTGGGTATAACCATTTATGAGAAGATGATCGGAGCGTCCCAAACGCTGCTATATTTACTTAGCCTATTTAGTTGCTTATCTATGCACTCTCTGTCTTTCCCCCGTCGCACTAAAATTGTGGCCACGATTGGCCCGGCCTCGCAAAATAAGGAAACATTACGTCAGATGATCAAGGCGGGGGCGACAACATTTAGATTAAACTTTTCCCATGGCGATCACGATTACCATCGTCACAGCATTAACCTGATCCGTCAGTTAGCCTTTGAACTCAATCAACCGATTGGCATCCTTCAGGATCTACAGGGGCCAAAAATTCGTTTAGGTAAATTTGCCTGTGGGTCGATTACCCTGAAACCGGGGGAACCCTTTATCCTTACTTCTAGGGATGTGGAATGTAATCAGGAAATCAGTTCCATTAGCTATCCCTCGCTCGCCCAAGAAGTCCCAGAAGGTTCGAGAATTCTCCTCGATGATGGTAAAGTCGAAATGCGGGTGGAATCAGTGGATCGCCTGAAAGGAGACCTGTCCTGTCGGGTGGTGGTTGGGGGTGTCTTATCCAGCAATAAAGGGGTAAATTTTCCCAACGTTTATCTGTCGGTAAAAGCTTTAACCGATAAGGACAAAAAAGATTTAATGTTCGGACTGCTGTGGGATGTGGATTGGATCGCCCTTAGTTTTGTGCGTAATCCCCAAGATATCCTCGAAATTAAAGAATTAATCGCCAGTGCGGGTAAATCTATCCCCGTGATCGCTAAAATTGAAAAACACGAAGCGATCGAGGAAATGGAGGCAATTTTATCCCTCTGTGATGGTGTTATGGTGGCCAGGGGAGATTTAGGAGTAGAATTACCAGCCGAAGACGTGCCAATCCTGCAAAAACGCCTGATTAATACCGCTAATCAGCTAGGCATCCCGATTATCACCGCCACTCAAATGCTTGACAGTATGGCCAGTAATCCTCGTCCCACCCGCGCCGAGGTTTCTGACGTAGCTAATGCGATTTTAGATGGCACTGATGCGGTCATGCTTTCCAATGAAACGGCTGTGGGTCATTATCCCATCGAAGCGGTGGCAACCATGGCCCGCATTGCCGAAAGGATCGAACGGGAACAGATAAATAGTGCCGCTCGCTCTAACAATAAACAATCGATTCCTAACGCTATTTCCTCGGCAGTCAGTCAAATTGCCGAACAATTGGGGGCAGCGGCAATTATTACCCTGACAAAAACTGGCTCTACTGCCCGTAACGTCTCCCGATTTCGCCCCAAAACCCCGATTTTAGCCGTTACTCCCCATCGGGAAGTGGCACAGCAGTTACAGCTAGTTTGGGGCGTAAAACCGATGTTATTGCTCGATTTACCCTCCACCAGCCAAACTTTTCAAGTGGCGATGAATCTCGCCCAGGAAAATAACCTCCTCGCGGATGGTGATTTAGTGGTGATGACGGCGGGAACTCTGCAAGGGGTGGCCGGTTCCACGGATTTAATTAAGGTGGAAGTGGTAAAATCCCTTTTGGGCAAGGGTACAGGTATCGGCCAGGGTGTGGCCAGTGGCCGGGCGCGAGTGGCCCATAATGCCCGGGAAGTGGGTAGTTTTAGTAACGGGGAGATTTTAGTCGTTCCCACCACCAGCGCCGAATATGTGGATATGATGCGGAAAGCTGGCGGAATTATCACCGAAGATACCGCGATGAACAATCACGCCGCTACTATCGGTTTAAAATTGGGTATTCCTGTGATTGTCGGGGTTAAAGATGCCACGAAAATTATCCGCGAAGGGGTGATCATTAGTCTCGATGCTCAACGGGGTTTAATTTATTCTGGTATTGGCAAGGGTGCGGCAACTATGAAAAACTGAGTCGGTTATCAGTATTCTCCGAGTCAGTATTCTCCGAGTCAGGAGATTATTTTTATTTATTCTCCCCACTCCCTGCTCCCCACTTCATAATTCATAATTCATAATTCATAATTCCCCAAAACCCATTTTCACTTGTCTATGAGCGATTCTTACTCTGCTGCCGTCGATAATCCGGCCTATACTGTTGAACAAGCGATCGCTAATATCCAGCAAAGAGAAGACCTAGGCGCGCGTTATTATGCCGCTTGGTGGTTGGGTAGATTTCGTGTTCGTCAACCGGAGGCGATTTCGGCGTTAATTGCCGCTTTAGAGGACGAAAGCGATCGCACTCCTGACGGCGGTTATCCCCTGCGACGCAATGCCGCCAGCGCTTTAGGGAAATTAGATGATCTCAGTTGTCTTCCCGCTTTGATTGCCTGTCTCGACTGCGAAGATTATTATGTGCGCGAATCGGCTGCCCAGGCATTGGAAATGCTTCAGGATCGAAGAGCGATCGCACCTTTAAAGAAACTATTAGAGGGTGGCATCGAAGTGGCCGTTTTAGTGGCGGGAAAACCCCATTTAGTCCAACCCTACGAAGCGATTATCGAAGCCTTGGGAACCCTGCAAGCGAGGGAAGCGATTCCCCTCATCGAACCGTTTTTAAAGCATTTCGTCGAAAAAGTGCGTTATGCGGCTGCTCGCGCCCTCTATCAACTCACGACTAACCCCCACTATGGCGATATTCTGATTAAGGCTTTGCAAGGGGAAGAATTACAGCTGCGTCGTTCTGCTTTAATGGATTTAGGTGCTACGGGTTATCTGCCAGCTGCCCCTGCGATCGCTAATACTTTGGCGGAAAATAGTCTGAAACTGGTTGCTCTCAAGGAACTTTTAGAAAACTATCTAAAAACTAATTCTAGCGGCGAAAATATCTCCGAAATTCTCACTTTAATGGATAGTTTATTGTAATTAATCATTGGTTAGTTTTTATGACTCTACCGAACCTGTCATGTAAAACTATCAACAACTCGTGCTTGTAAAGCTTGTATACTAAAGCTTTGAGTTTTTGTTAGATTGATATTTATCAACTTTAGAGCATTGCTGGGCAGAGAGGGAGCTTGAGGAATCTTCTACAGTGTAAGTTCGGAAGAACCGTTTTTATCTAAATTCAAACTCATAAAATCCAGAGGTTTTATGCTAATTCAAACTGATTATGCTGGCTGGCTAAACGAAACAATCACTCTGTTAAAACAAAAAAACTTTGATAAAGTTGACTGGGAAAACTTGATCGAGGAGATAGAAAGTTTGGGCAGAAGTCAAAAACGTGAACTCCGCAACCGGTTAACCACCATCTTAGAACACTGCCTCAAACTTTGCTATACTGATTACGTTGAGGATTATCGAGGTTGGCAAGAAACTATTAGGCGCAGTCAACGGGAACTAGAAGAACTTTTGAGGGATTCTCCTAGTTTAAAACCCTACTGGGATCAAGTATTTTTAGATTGCTATGCCACGGCTTTAAAAAGCTTGCGAGATAACCCAGATTATCAATCCTTTAACTTTCCCGATGATTGTCCTTTTCCCCAAGAAATTAGTCAGATTTTACAGAAAAAAGTTTGGCGATAAAATTATCTTTAAGAGTTTGTTGGTGGGGTTAGGAGATAAGAATCAGTCGTCAGGAGATTATTTTTATGGTTCTTCCGAACTTACACTGTAGAAAATTCCTCAAGCTCCCTCTCTGCCCAGCAATGCTCTAAAGTTGATAAATATCAATTTAACAAAAACTCAAAGCCTTAGTATACAAGCTTTACAAGCACGAATTGTTGATAGTTTTACATGACAGGTTCGGTAGAGCCATTTTTATTTATTCTTCCCACTTCATAATTTATAATTTATAATTCATAATTCATAATTCATAATTCATAATTCCCAACCCCTCATCCCCTCCAATGATAACCAATGCTTCCCACCGTTGAGACTTTAATTATCGCCGTCGAAAAAGCCGACTCAGCCAATGAGTTACTAACCGCCGTGGAAAACTTAGCCGCCGCCAAAAGTGAAGCGGCAATACCCACCCTCACCGATGTGCTGAGATATAACAACCCCGGCGCCTCCGTGGCAGCCGTGGATGGTTTAATCGCCATCGGCAAAGCGGCGGTTCCCTATTTACTAGCCAACCTAGACGGTTATAATTATGGGGCGAGAGCTTGGGCAACCCGCGCCCTAGCAGGAATTGGCGATGTGCGAGGATTGGACTTATTACTTGAGGCGGCGGTGAGTGATTTTTCCTTTAGCGTGCGGCGAGGGGCGGCTAGAGGCTTAGGAAATATAATTTGGTCTGATTTGGAGGAAAGTCGGGTTTCTGAGGCTCAGAATGCTGTTTTTGCGGCACTGGAGAAACTTTCGCAAGGGGATCCAGAGTGGGTGGTTAGATATGCGGCGATTGTCGGATTGGAGGGGTTAGGAACTGCGGCGGCGGCATTTCGCGGGGCGATTCGGGAACTTTTAGGACAGATTCGGGAGACGGAAGCGGAAATAGTGGTAAGATTGCGCGCCGATCAAGCTCTGGAACACTTACAATAAGCCTAAGTCGAAAGTAGAAAAACTTATTTCTCTACAGGGAGAAACAATTACACTAACATTCTATGAAATATTGGCAGGAAATTTTAGCGATCGCTCAACGAATTTTAGTAGAATTAATCCGGCGCGGGCGTAGCTTAATCCTCTGGGGCATTTTCCCGATCCTTGTCCTGCTCTTAAATGGCTATATTATGGCAGAAAAAGGCAAAATTGAGCTTGACGAGGCGATGGCTCTGGCTACTCCTCCCACCCTCGTCGGGGCGGCACTTTTCTTTAGTTGTTTGGGGGGAACCGTGGCGACGGTAGTGGCAGAAAGGGAACAACAAACAATTAAACGGTTATTTTTATCGCCTTTAAGCGGTGTTTCCTATTTTATCGGCATTTTTCTCGCCCATTGTGCGATTGCCGCCTGTCAGACAGTTTTAGTTTATTCTATTGCTAAACAGTATGGAGCCACTTTTAAAGGCTCAATTCCTCTAGAATTATTAATTATTTTTCTTAGTATCACCGCCTATGTGGGTTTAGGATTTATCCTCGGCACTCAACTGGCGAAAAGAACAGAAGATGTTAATGCTTTGGTGGGAACTTTTGGGGTTCCTTTATTAATTTTAGGCGGCGTTTTTCTCCCCACTGCTTTATTCCCCGACAATATTCTGTCTCTGGCTAAATATAACCCGATCTACCACATGAATGAAGCTTTAATTGCTGTTTGGGCAAAGGGCAAAAATCTACAAGATATTAGCTCTCATTTTCGCTTTCTTTGTCTTTTTGCTCTAGCTATGGTAGCAGGTGGTTGGCTTACCTATCGACAAATGTTAAACCTTGAACGCCGACTGTAAATCAGTTATCAGTTAGGTAGGGTGGGTTAGGCGGAGACAAATTATCAGACTTAATCATTAATTTATCTATTTGCCGTAACCCACCATCAGTTATTCAGCTTCCTATTTTTCAGTATAATTAGCCAATTTCCCTGTTATTCTTACTATTACCTAGCTGACGGATGATGGCTTAAAAAATCCTGACTATCCTTGTTACTTTATTAAAAATGCTGACTATCAATAATGTCAAAAAGAATTACGGAAGACGCTTAGTATTAGATCAATTAAACTTTCATATTGAAGCGGGGGAAATTTACGGTTTACTCGGTCCCAATGGTGCAGGAAAAACCACCACTATTAACTTAATTTGTAATTTATTAAAACCCTCATCGGGAGAAATTACCTTTAATTATTTGCCAATTTCCAGAGTTACTAAAGAATTAATTGGGGTTGCCCCGCAAGAAAATTTATTGTACAAATCCCTTACTTGTGAGGAAAATCTCAACTTTTTTGCTCAGATTTATGGACTTGATCGCCTCCAGCGTCGTCATCGGATTAAAGCCAGTTTATCGGCAGTAAATTTGCTTGATCGCGCCCGTAGTCCGGTGGAAACTTTAAGCGGTGGAATGCAGCGCCGGATGAATATTGCCGTGGCTATTGTTCATCAGCCAAAATTATTAATTCTCGATGAACCAACTACCGGTTTAGACATCGAATCTCGCTATGAAATTTGGGATTTAATCGGAGAATTACGGCGCCAGGGAATGACAATTTTATTAACTACCCATCTCCTCGATGAAGCACAGCGTCTCTGTCAACGTATCGGGATTTTAAAACAAGGTCGTATTATTGCCGAAGGTAATTTAAATCAGCTGCGTCAGCACATTCCTGCGAAAGAAATTATTATCATGGATACCCGGGATCAAGAAGCGGCAATAAATCGAGGTAAACAGTTAGGATTTACTCCCAAATTTTACGGTAAAGATTTAGCTTTTTGGTTACATGAACATCTAGAATTAAGCGATATTATTCGGGCATTTGACGGCATTAATATTGATTCTATCGCCCGTCAGACGATACAGTTAGAACATATTTATATGGAAATTATGAATCAATTTTAAACCCGTTTTTGAAAATTCAGCTTGATGATCGACATTTTTCAGTAATTGGCCTCAATTAAGCTAAATCGCCGTTTTTTTAGGGTCATGATCATCTATAATTTTTAGATAGGTTCTATTAATTGGAGACAAAATCAATAATGAAATTAACCTCTATCCCTGGCTTATTAAGTCTATCGGCGGTATTATTAAGCTCACATCTACCGGCAGCGGCGCAAAATTGTCGGCCACTTTCTTTATTAGGGGGTGAAGGTAGTGAAGTTACGAAAAGCGTCTCACAACCCACTGTTCCAGGTCCTTTCGGTGTCACGATAACTCGTAATAATTGGAATACCGATTGGGCAGTGCCGGGGGGGAGACGTTTTCAGAGGTTTATCGTTACGGTTTCTGTCCCCCGGGCTGCCTCTTTTGATATCCGGCTGTTTCTCAAGTATAGCGATCAAACTAACGAGGAATTTTTTAATACTAATGGAGTACGAATCGAACCCGATAAACCCTTAACAATTACTGCCACAGTACGCGCAAATGATCAACCTTTTTTAGTTAATCTTTTTGTCAATGGTATTCAGCACATCGGTAATACCTACACCGCTTCTGTTGTCGGTTGTGAACGATAAAATATATAAGGTGTGCTGAAAAAGTTTTTTGGTGGGGGCAGGGTGTGGGGTTTTAAGCTAAGAGGCATTTTAATCGCCTATCCGATTAGCTGAATCTCTCCCAATCCCTTTACTGTTGCCTCTTGTTTCATCTCAACAGGCAATTTAAATTCGCGGGCAGCCCCGGACTTTACTCTCTACCCCGATTGACCTTCAGTGGGACAATTAGATCAACGCACAATTAAGGATTTTTGTCAAGAAAATAATATTAAACTTATTATTGATGTCTGCCATGCCCACGCCCAAATTATCTGGCAATTAGCGATTAATTAGGCTACCCTAACTAATATGCCCCCATTGGCCTCGATTTAGAACTGGCTTTTATCCGTCCCCACCTTATTATCGATTTTTTTCGGAAATATTTATGTCTGAAACTATCACTCCCGCCATTAGCGATCGCATATGTAAACACATGAACAAAGATCACGGTGATGCCGTGCTTTTCTACGCTCAAGTTTACGGCAATATTACCGATGCAGAAACCGCTCAAATGCTCTCCATCGATCCCCAAGGCATGGATTTAGCCGTAGAAAAATTAGGGGAGAGTCAAACAATTAGAATACCTTTTGAGCGCACCCTAGAATCAGCCAAGGATGCCCATAATATTCTGGTTGAGATGCTAAAAGTTAATCAAAGCACCCCTTGACAAAGCCCGATTTTGCTCCTATCACCGAAAAAGACCAACCTAGAGAATTAGCCCATGAATCAGGTTAACAGTACGGGAATAAAAATACCCAAGTCTAGCTGGCGTTTACTGCCTTTTTTAGTCTTGGGTGTGCTAGTTTTTGCCTTTAATTCCTCCCTAGAATTAAATTATCTAGTCAAGGGTTATATTACTCTCTTGGAATTACAGGCAGGCATCGTGGTTTTATACTTTCTTTTGGCTAAATTAGGGAAATCTCAAAAATTATGAGAAATAGAACTATAGCGGCTTTACTAGCCTTTTTTCTTGGTTATCTTGGCATCCATAAATTTTATCTAGGGGAGAATTTAGCAGGTATTCTCTATCTACTTTTCTTCTGGACTTTTATCCCCGGCATCATTGCTTTTTTTGAATTTATTGGTTTAATCATCATGTCAGATCAAGCTTTTGATGCTAAATACAATCCTAACTATCTCGCCAACAGTACAGAGCGAAGACTGCCAGAATCAGGTCAGCAAAAAACTGCTACTTTACTCCAGCTTAAAAAGCTTTACGATCAGGGAATTATTACTGCTGAAGAATACGAAGAAAAACGCAGAAAATATTTAGATTCTCTTTAAAAAAATATGTCTAATCTCTCTCCTCGCCCTCCCGAATCTTCCGAGTGGATCTGGCTATCCTTAGTCCCAGTTTTCGGGGGACTTGCCATTGCTAATGCTGGCAAAAAAACTAATAACCAAAGCTGGTTATCCGTCGGCATTGCTTTGACAATTATCTCCCTTATTTTCCTTACACAAGAGGCTTTTATCGTCATTTGGTTTGCCCAAATCGGCCTGGGTTTATACATCCGTCAACAGCTTAATTCCCATCCAATAGCTTCGGCAAATAGAACCGATTCTAGACAGTCATCCTCTCCTCTCGAAAAAATTGATATTAACAGCTGTTCCACCAACGATCTGGTTTATAAATTAGGGTTGCCGATTGTCTATGCCAATGATATTGTTTCTGTCCGTAATGAAGGACATATTTTTACCCATTTGGAAGAATTACACTTCCTAGCTGGTTTACCGGAAAATTATCTCAAAAAATTGGAACCTTGGATTATCTTTGCCTACGATATTCGCCAAGAAGTTGACGTTTCTTGGCGTTGTTTAAACTACTACTCCGTTGCGGAATTAGTCAATCTCGGTCTTGACTTTTCCCTGGCCGATAAAATTGTCGCCGAAAGAGAAAAAAACGGTGTCTATCGTTCGGCCATCGAAGTGAGAAACCGGACAGGTATTCCCTTAAAATCCTATCAGCAATTGCTCTAATTCGCTTTATTCGGCTCTTCTGGTTTCTGTGTGGAAACGAGGTCTATACTGATAGTTTATTTAACCAAATAGTCCTAAAAGTCTTTCCCAGTAAACATTTCACGATTTCATAAGCAAAAATTATCACACAAAGTCGAGAAGAGCCTTTATTCTAGTTATAGTTTGCTGAATAAATCTAAAAACCTTGTTGGATAAAGTTTTTAGACTTTTTTTCCTTCAAAAAGTGCCGACCATTAGAGTGATCGGGGGTAAAATTCAGGGAAAAAGTCCCTGAATTTTAGGTAACTGACTACCTCAAAATCGGTAAAACCCTACACCCCACACCCCACACCCCACACCCTGCCCCCACCAACAAACTTTTTCAGCAGACCCTAGTTAGAGCTTGAATTGCTTTTCTATCAAAGACACGATCCAACTTCTAGGTAAAAAACGGGGCAGATTGACGATAATTTTATTAGCAAATTTACCGGCTACCACGTTGGGGCGTTTGTTTGCCAAGGCGCTTAAAGCCTCTTGTACCACCACTTCTGCCGAATCTAACCGGCCGTTTTTGCCCATAAAAGCCCTGGGAAATCGGGCCACCTCAAAAAAATTAGATTCCGTCGGACCGGGGCAAAGAGCGAGGATTTCAACGCCTTTGTCTTTATTTTCTGCCCAGAGAGACTCGCTAAAACTGAGGACAAAAGCTTTTGTCGCCGCATAGACGGAAAGATAGGGCAGCGGTTGAAACCCAGCAATGGAAGCAACATTGATAATTGCCCCCCCAGCACCAGCAAGCATGGGACGGAGAAAATAGTGGCTTAATTCCACCAATACCAGATTATTTAACTGGATCATTTCTAACTGTCGGGCTAAATCCTGCTCGCTAAAAGCACCATAACCACCAAAACCAGCATTATTTACCAGTAAATCAACGTTGATTCCTTTTTGGTTCACCGTATCATATACTAGCTTTCCCGCCCCAGCAACGGTCAGATCTTGGACGATAACCGTCACTTTTACCCCGTATTGTTCCTCTAATTCCGCCGCTAATTGTTCTAGTTTATTCCTAGATCTAGCGACTAAAATTAGCTCCATTTGCCGTTGGGCAAGTTGACGGGCAAAGACGACACCGATACCAGTGGAAGCGCCAGTAATGAGGGCTGTTTTCATAAAAGATCAACTAAAAATAGCTCTTTTGCTGGAATCTTACCATAATTACCCTTCCATTTACAGTTCTTAACTTGGCGGGGAAGGCATTTTTTCAACTTAGGATATATGTTAAGCTAGAAATAGAACAAAGGTCGAGGGAGGTGCAGAAATGACAGTTATAAGCTTCACTGATCAAGATATTGCCAAATATACCGCCGCTGATATTGCTTCTTTGGCCGAACGACTAGAAAAAGATGAGTATAGTAACCCCTTCGAGGCTTTGCGGGATTGGCACCTGTTGCGAGCGATCGCTTTTCAAAGGCAGGAATTAGCCGAACCTTATCTTTATCTGTTGGATCTAGAAGCCTACGATGAGGCTTAAAGTGGCTTCGTTAAACAAAACTTAACACAAATTACTGGGGGTGTGAGACTAGCACACCCATTATTTTTGATTATGGTATTCTCTGGCTGAAAAAAGCCCCTAGCTTTTTGCTCCTTATTTCCCTACTATCAATAACAAAGTATTTTTAGGCGATCGACTAAATTATGGGCAAACAATACAACGTTTATGGGATCGGTAACGCGCTCGTCGATATGGAATTTCAAGTCTCTCCTGAATTACTGCAAGAATTAGGCATCGATAAAGGAGTGATGACGCTGGTGGACGAAAATCGTCAAACCCAGTTGATGGAAAAATTGGCTCTTGATTGTAAACGCAGCGGCGGCGGATCGGCGGCGAATACCCTAGTAGCGATCGCTCAGTTGGGAGGTAAAGGTTTCTATTCCTGTAAAGTGGGCAATGACGAATTAGGTAAGTTTTATCTGCAAGATCTGCGGGCCTGTGGTTTGCATACCAATGAACACGGCGGCGAAAAAGAGGTGGGAATCACGGGAAAATGTCTAGTTTTTGTGACTCCCGATGCTGATCGCACCATGAATACTTTTCTCGGCATCACTGGGGAAATTTCCGAACGGGAATTAGTCCCCTCAGCGATCGCTAATGCCGATTATCTCTATCTCGAAGGTTATCTCGTCACCTCTCCCACTGCCAAAGCTGCCGCTATTAAAGGGCGAGAAATTGCTCAGGCTGCTGGAGTCAAAACCGCTTTATCCCTGTCGGATCCCAATATGGCGATCTTCTTCCGGGAGGGATTACTGGAAATGATCGGAACGGGGTTAGATTTCGTTTTCGCTAATGAGTCGGAAGCTTTGACTATTTCTGGCAGCGAGGAAATCGAGTCAGCGATCGCCTATTTTAAAACCATTGCCAAAGGATTCGCTATCACCCGGGGTGCCAGTGGTTCTTTGATCTATGATGGCGAAAATCTCCTGGAAATTGACCCCCATCCCGTACAGGCGATCGATACCGTCGGTGCAGGGGATATGTATGCAGGTGCGTTTCTCTACGGTATTACCCACGGTATGGGTTACAAAGGAGCAGGAAATCTCGCTTCTCTAGCGGCTGCCCGGGTGGTTTCTACTTTTGGGGCGCGTTTACAAACCGAGGAAATTCAATCCCTGCGCGATTCGATCGTTTTGGGATAGGTTTTGTCAGTGATCAGCTTGTAGTCAGTAGTCAGGTTTTTTCTCCCTGCTCCCTGCTCATAGTCTTAACGAGTAATTTAGATAGGGTTTGCTGAATAAATTTGAAATGTAGGCAAAGTAAGGGTTTTGGGGCTTTTCTCGCGAAACAGGTGCAAGATTTTGAGAGAATCGTCGTTCAAAACCTTGCGTCTTCATCGGCCCGCGTCCTGTAGGGGCGAAGCATTCGGGCAATAACCTATCGGTGAAAACGTAGATTTTCTATCCGAATGCTTCGCCCGTACTTATTCAGCAAACCCTAGATAGTCATACTAAATCCTGTTTAAAAGGTATAGGAGAGTGGGGAGAAGGGAGCGGGTTTTTCAAGTTGGATTGGGAGTTAATCATGCTATTAAAAACCGATTCAGTATAACGTTTCCGTTAGACATCAGACACTAATGGTAAACGACGAATACGAATACGGCTTGGCTCAACCGTAATGGCTGATCCTTGTTCTAAATCGTCCTCGCACTCAGCGATTACTGTCAACAAAAGATTCGTAAGTGCTTGGGCGCGTAATCTTTCAACCCGAATGCGAATGACTGAAGGAGTATTCGCCACATCAAGTGCCAGCAATGTATGGAAATCCGCATCGAGAGTAGCAACAACCCGTCCCTCGTCTCTAGCCCTTTGGATAATGTCTGAGTCTTCAGCTTCAGACATCCCTATTTCACCAACATGAATAGTGTCGATCCCAGCATCACATAATAAAGTTGCCGCAGAAAGCGGTAGTCCCTGATCAAGCAACAGCTTCATAGCGATTAGGAAGTTCAATGATGCGATCATCCAAGTAGGAAGAGGCAAAAATTAGGGCTTGTCGAATATCTTCATCCTCCAGTTCGGGAAACTCTTGATGTAATTCTGCTCGATCGGGATAAGTTGCCAGTAGCTCAATCACTCGACGAACCGTAAGGCGAAGATTACGAATGCAGGGTTGCCCATTCATACGGTTTGGATGGCTCGTAATACGATCTAGTTTCATTAGAGTAATTCTATTTCTTCATGATCATTTTAACCTTTAGCGGGGTAAGCAATGCCTGAAAAACATCCTCCACATATCCATTCTCCGTCATCAGATAAACCGTCACCCATACTATCTTTATATCACGTCCAAAAGCCTGTTAGTCAGATTAGCCCACACCACACTTTAACCCACAGTTTTAATCAATGGGCATGGTGCGTTCCCCAAAATCGATCAGTGGAGCAGTGGGAGCCACATTAGGGAACGCACCCTACGGCGATAGCGTACTGCTACGCAGTGCCTTCGGCATCGCACTGATGCTTTTAGAATCGCAATACCTCATAGCGTTCCTCCCGAAAACAGCCAAAACAGCCATACAACATAATGAAGGATCACGATCGCCCAAAAAGTGACTTGATAAGACTTTTTCTGACCTTTATGGCGCAATATTCGCTGGGCAATAAACCCGCCCAACCATCCACCTGCAAGTTCACACAGATGTAGCGTTTGTTCAGAAGTTCGCCAATCCTTTCGTTTAGCACGAGATTTATCATCTGCGTATAGAGCGTAAGTCACTAAACTCATTACGGGATAAAGAATCAGTGGAATGGGATTGCGTGTCGTCCATGTAAAATGAATAGCTCCAAACAAAGGCAGAAGCGACAACAGAACTACCTCAACTATCGGAAAGCTTGAAATGATGGCATCAGAGGGTTTAGTTCGACTACTTGAAGGTTCTGACTTGTTTCTTGCTCCCAGAATAAATGCGTTGTAAGCTCGAACTTTGCCATCTGAGTCAACTATGCAGTGGTAATAAATCGTGTCGTTTTCTTGTGGACGACGGGTTGCATCTTTAACTTCAGAAATATGCAAAAAAACTTCTTGACTCCCATCAACGGGTTGAATAAAACCAAATCCACGCTCATCTTTCCATTTTGTAAGCTTTCCACTGCGGAGACCGGATTGCATAAAAAATCTCAATAACGAAAACTTTGTGGTTCTAACAAATCATCTTCAAGGACAGCCACAACCAAAAAACGAAGCAGCCCAACTACATATTATAGGTCAACTTTCTGCATAAAACTCTCTGAGGCAACGATATGGTTCAACTTTCGGTATAACACTCCATTTAGGCGCGATTGCCAGAACTTTTCCCTATATCACCCCCAAAAGCCTGTTAGCCAGATTAGCATATTGCCAAAAACCTTGTTTAACTAAATTCCTGACAATTAGGCTCATTCTAGCGATGATTCTTCGATCTGACCGCACCCATTGACAAAAATTTACAATTATTCGACCTTTAGCGATCGCTATCGGGGGATAGTTGTTTTTTGTTACAGCAGTGGGGAGAAGGGAGCGGGTTTTTCAAGTTGAATTGGCAGTTAATCATACTATTAAAAACCGATTCAGTATAAAGACCCCGTTATGCCGTGTCCCTACAGATAGACTTCAACGGCCCTAGCATTCGGCGCGTCACGGAATAAAAATGCGTCTTGCGCCTTGATAATCTTCAATATCAACTACAATATCAACCAAACGGTTAACGCAACGATCTCGATAATCTGGCTCGGCAAGTAGTCGCTCAATATTACCGATTGTCACGACGGGTAATGATGTGGGGGTATTTTCCTCCCGCATCACTTGCTCCAGGGAATCTTTGCCTTTCATACTTCGGTTAGCGGTGATCAGGATCATCTGATTGGCTTGGGCATACCGCCAAACAACGCGATCATCGCTCGTGACAGCTAACCCAACTTCTTCAAACAGAATAAAACGAATCGAGATCAAGTCAAGCCAACCACTCGCAGCAAGGCCACCGGCGAGGACAACAGAATGCCCTCGTAAGTTATGATCAACTAGAAAATTCATGCCCGTGATGCCAACTTGGCTTTTTCCGCTTGAAGTTTTGCTCGAATGGCTTCTGTGCCTGGTTTTGGCGGCTTAGCAGCAATACGGGCAACTCGCTCACGATTTTGCTCTTCATAATATTGTCGCAGTTCTTCAGCTTCTTTGAGAACTTGCTGGTACTCAGCTTCTACATCCGCACGATGAGCCTCAATATAAGCCAGGGCAGCGTTAATTTGCTCTTCCGTCAGATCAAATAATCCCTGAATGAACTTAGGTGGATATTGAGCAGTCACATAATCCATCACATCGTAGAGGGTGATGCGGGTTCCTGCGATCGTCAGTCCCCGCTCTGTACGAATGATAGCGGTTTGTTCATTTGATGCGAGCGTCATAGCCAAAGCCCCCTAAGGGCTGCGTTCACTAACTCGTATTTTATCAAAAATATAAAGTTGCCGCAGAAAAATGCCTGAAAGACATCCCCTACACATCCATTCTCAGTCATCAGATAAACCGTCACCCGTATTATCTTTATATCACGTCCAAAAGCGTGTTAGCCAGATTAGCCCACACCGTACTTAAACCCACAGTTTCAATCAATGGGCATGGTGCGTTCCCCAAAATCGATCGCTGGAGCAGTGGGAGTCACATTAGGGAACGCACCCTACAAGATCGGCGATCGCGCTTTGCATCCATCATAACCGATAGTGGATACCTCAGTTCCTTGTGCAAGCGGATTGTGATACAGCGATTTGCACTACTCACTGAGCAAACTGAATCTGAACCAAAAATGCTCCAGAGTTATCATCAAAATATGCTTCAAAATAGCTATCATCTACAATTCGTTTCCACTCATCTTCCCTCTGTTTTACTGTAACCTTGCCTGAACCATAAGTTTCATCAAGTTCTTTTTGAGAGAGTATGTAAGCACTTTCCGCATCCTTGTTAAGCACAGCATCGTTGACAACTAGCCAGAGTTTTCCTCCTTTTTCGCTCTTGATTGAAGCATTTCTTCCTATTACGCTAATATTTTTAGGTTTAGGGTTAGTCTTGCTCAGGTCCTCTGTAGTGATACAGGCAAGTAAAACACCATAGTTGTTATCTGGTGAAATTAGGTACTGCTTTATTCGTAAATCTTTATAACCTAAAGGCTGCCCGCCTTCAGGTTCCATCCATCCCAATCTTGGGTATTTATGGGTATAGGCAGCCTCAACCAGTCGATGAATAGCAAGATTAATTGAACCAGTTGCTGTAATTTTTACTTCTTGACCAGGCTTAATTTCTAAACCAGTATTTAGCCACAGTTTATTTGCCGGTAAAAGCACAGTCTCTTTTCTACTGGACAAATAACTTTGAATTGAAGGGAAACTAGATAAGAAGAGCAGTGGAATAATCATCCACAGTGGTAGTTTTAAATTAATGATTTTCTGAAGGCTTTCACTGACTTCAGATAACTTGGATAAGTTTTCAATTAGAATTTTAAGCATTTCATTCCCCATATCACGACCAAAAGCGTGTTAGCCAGATTAGCATATTGCCAAAAACCTTGTTTAACTAAATTCCTGACAATTAGGCTCATTCTAGCGATGATTCTTCGATCTGACCGCACCCCTTGACAAAAACTTACAATTATTCGACTTTTAGCGATCGCTATCGGGGGATAGTTGTTTTTTGTTACAGCAGTATGGAGCAGCCTAATCCAGATTATCGCCCACAGGAAACCAATCTTCATCGAGAATTTGTTCAAGGGAACCAAGAGGAATAGCGGGGAAAGTATCGAGGGGTAATTGAGAGCGGTCACTGGCATTTTTTCGGGCTGAAAGATAACATTCATCAAAAATTTCCAAAAGATAAGGTTTCAGACTAGGACTATCTTTAAGTTCATCTAATATATCGAGACGAAAAGTTCTAATCTCTCCCTTGCAGTGACCTTCGTTTCTCTCTCTTTCTGCTCCCCAATATTTGAGTTTAAGTAAATGTTCTAATAATCGGGTTAACAGACTTTTGATTGTGCGCTTTTCACTCCTTCCCATACTTGCTAATTCCTCTAGTAAATTCTCTAAATCTACCCGCTCAAACTGTCTGGCTTGCAGTTGATTAATAGTAGTTCTAATCCAGAGATAAAAGTCTTCTTCGTACTGGGTTTTATTATCCATAATTTACCTCTATATATTACTCGTGGTTATTAGTGGGAAACCAATCTTCATCGAGAATTTGTTCAAGGGAACCAATGGGAATAGGGGGGAAAGTATCAAGGGGTAATTGAGTTCTAACTTGAGCCTCTTTTCTAGCAAATTGATAGCATTCCTCAAAGATTTCCAGAATATAGGGTTTCAAACTAGGGCTATCTTTAATTTCTTCGATTATTTGTCGGCGAAAGTTGAGAATTTCTCCCTTCCAGTGACCCTCATTTCTAGATTTTTCTCCTGTCCAGTAAGTTAGTTTCAGCAAATGTACCAGTAATTGAATCAAAAGATTTTCGATTTTGCGCTTTTCACTCCTTCCCATACTTGCTAATTCCTCCAGTAAATTCTCTAAATCTACCCGCTCAAACTGTCTGGCTTGCAGTTGATTAATAGTAGTTCTAATCCAGAGATAAAAGTCTTGTTCGTACAGAGTTTTATTGTCCATAGATACTTAGTTAAACTGAATAAAACGCGGATAATCATCAAAATTAACTATACAAACTAGCCACATATTCACCGTAGCCATTATAGGGCAGAGTTTCGATAATTTCCCAAGATAAATCACTTCTACTGCCGATAAATTTCTCCGTTGCTTGCGACCAACGGGGATGGGGTTTACTGGGGTTCACATTAGCCTCAAAATCGTATTCGTGAGCGTCAATTGTGTTCCAGTAGGTGGCGGGTTGTTTGGCGGTAAATTCAATTTTTACTATCGATTTTGCTCCTTTAAAACCGTATTTCCAAGGAATAACCATTCGCAAGGGTGCGCCGTGTTGTTTGGGTAAATCATGCCCGAAAATTCCCACAGCAAAGAAAGCTAATTCGTTGGCCATTTCTTCAATTCTTAAACCTTCTGTATAGGGCCAGGGTAAGGCTCCTAAATGTAATCCTGGCCCCTTGGTAATTTCGGGATCATAAAAGGAGGTAAAACGGACGAATTTAGCTTCCGGTTTTGGTTCCACTGCTGCGATTAAAGCACTCATGGGAAAACCCAGCCAAGGTAACACCATTGACCAAGCTTCCACACAACGAAAACGATAGATTCTTTCTTCGAGAGGGAAGGTTTTTTTAATAGTATCTATATCGTAGGTCTGGGGATTTTTTACCAATCCTCCCACTTCTACCGTCCAGGGATTCGTCGGTAATTTCTGCGCTTTTAACCAGATATTTTTCCCCCCTCCGAACTCATAAAAATTGTTATATCTCCCCGCTACAGTTTCGGCAACTATGGGGCGATTTACCGTTAAAAAATTCGGATTCTTGCTGAACCCTGCAATTTTAGGTAATTGCAAACTTTTTTCTAAAGCTTCCGAGGAGGAGGATTTACCACAAGCGGTTAATAATAGGGAACTACCCGCAATTCCTGTCCCGATTAACCCCTGTAAAAAGCGACGACGGTTAAAATAAACACTTTCGGAAGTAACTTCATTTTCGGAAATTTGCCAGGATTTAGCTAAACGAATTAAGACCATAATTATCCCCAATTTTATTGACAAAAAAGCAGAGTTATGATATATGATACCACAACTCTGATTGTACAATATTTTGTCAGTTTTTTTAAGAAATTTCGGCGAGCATCGGGGCAGTCACCAGAGGTTCCCGTCGTCCTTTTAAGACCATGGGAACTCCTCGCGAGGGAGCAAGGGTGACACCGCGGCGGCTGGGTTTTTCGGGGGTATTATTAACTAGAGTTAACTGATAATTGGCCAAAATTGTGGCGATAGCGATTTTCATCTCGTAGATAGCTAAAACTTCCCCAATACAACGACGCGCTCCACCACCAAAAGGCATATATTCGTAGGGGGTGAATTGTTTTTCTAAAAAGCGTTCTGGTTTAAAAGTATGGGAATCGGGGAAAGTTTGCTCCCGGTGGTGAGCTAGATAAATACAACCCATAAGAATTGTCCCTTTTTCTAAAGGATAACCATCTAGTTCTACCGGTTCTTGCACTACTCGCGGAAAAGTTAACATTCCCACGGGATGAATGCGTAAAGTTTCCGAACAAACCGCCGAAAGATAGGGTAATCGAGTTATATCAATGGGGTTAGGATTATCTCCTAAAGTGGCTATTTCTTGCAGAATTTTTGCTTTAATTTCTGGATAGCGATGGGTCCAGTAGAGCGCCCAAGACATAGCAGTGGCTGTGGTTTCATGACCGGCGAATAATAAGGTCATTAATTCATCGCGCAATTCCTTATCGCTCATCGGGTTGTCTTCTTCATCCCGGGCCGACATCAGTAGTGATAAAATATCGGTACGATTGGGGTTAGGATTAGCTTTTCTTTCGGCAATTTCTGTGTAGATAATATCATCAATTTTTTCTTGGGAACGCCGGTATTTTCCCCAGGGACTCCAAGCACCCAAATCAGCCCGCAAAATTGGAAAAAATAACAAAGAAGCCATCACCGGAGAGTTAAAAATATCGAGCATTTCAGCCAGAATTTTTTTCAGGGTTTGATAACGTTCCCCTTGACTAATTCCAAAAACTGCCTCCATAATTACTTGTAAAGCAATCGCTGTGGTCGCTGAACGGGCCTTAAAAGGTTGATTTTGGGGCAATTCTGCCATTACTCTTAGGGTAATATCGCGGATTAAATCGCCGTAGAAACGCATTCTTTCCCCGTGAAAAGGTGGCAATAAAAGCTGACGGCGTTTTTTATGGATGTCCCCGTCTAACATGACGACGGAATAATCACCAATAATCGGGGCAATAATCCGATTTGCTTCCCCCGGTGCCGAGAATTGTTTACGATCATTAGTTAAAATTTGTTGTAGGGCCGAAGGACTACTGACAAAGATAAAATTATCTACAGTTAAACCCACTTTTGTGCTAAAAATATCGCCATGCTTGCGGGCGGCATTTTCCATAAAACCCACGGGATTAATGATCCATTGTGCCATTTGCACGAAGGTGGGGGCTTTGACCTTGGGGAGGATTTTCATAGATTGATTGCTATATCCAATGCTAATTATTTCTAATTGTGACATTTTTTCTCCAGAGACGGCAAGGTGTAATAGGCTGCCCGCGCATTTGAATTGCTTATTGAGATTAGGCAAGAGGCAAGAGGCAAAAGTAAAGGGATTAGGGGAGATTCAGCTAATCTAAGGATAGGCGGTTAAAATGCGTCCTAGCTTATCAGGTAAACAGCAAAAATTATCGGGCTGTTGCTTGTCTTATCTTCTCGGAGAGAGGGGGATTTTCTGGGAATTTTCAGGATTGGCTTTCTGGTCTAAACAATGATAATCGGGGTAGAATAGCCCCAGTTCTATTTAATTCGCTTCTATAGTTCAATCTCTCTTTTTTCATTCCTTATAGGGACTTTTTATGATTATTTCCAAGTTTTTGCCCTTAGGAAAAACTGTGATTATCAGGCATTTACTGTTATTAACTACATTTAGCCTTGTTTTTTTCCTGACTACTCCCCCCGCTTTTGCCCTCGAATCCAGTGCCTCCACCGGTTTTAACCCTCAAACTATTCTTTTCCATGCCTTAACTTGGGTGGATAGTTTGGGGGCTGTGGGAGCGATCGCGTTTATAATTATCTATATTCTAGCTACTGTGGCCTTTTTTCCAGGTTCAATCCTAACTTTAGGGGCTGGTGTGGTTTTTGGCTTGGTTTTAGGCTCTTTTTACGTCTTTATCGGGGCAACTATCGGTGCTACTGCCGCTTTTCTGGTGGGACGTTATCTGGCTAGGGGTTGGGTGGCGGAAAAAATTCAAGGTAATAATAAATTTCAAGCTATCGATGAAGCTGTGAGGAAAGAAGGTTTAAAAATAGTGCTTTTAACCCGTTTATCTCCCATATTTCCCTTTACTCTGCTCAATTATGCCTATGGTGTCACCGGGGTTTCTCTGAAAGATTATCTACTAGGTTGCGCGGGCATGATTCCGGGGACGATAATGTATGTCTATATTGGCTCTTTAGCGGGCAATCTTGCCACTATCGGGACTTCGGCACCAGCCACTAACCCAGTTTTATCATGGACTATTCGTCTTATCGGTTTTATCGCTACTGTTGCTGTCACCCTCTACGTCACAAAAATTGCCCGTCAGGCCCTGGCATCAGTTATCAGTGAGTAAACCCCTCAATTGCCCTCCCCACCCCACTCCGCCCTTGAGTGGGGACTGACGCGGATTTGTTGACAGGGACTAAAAGAGAGCCGGTGCTGAGAAGTAAGTCCATGGTTGCCAATCGCTTCTAGGTGTTGAGCAGTGCCATAACCCTTGTGACGAGGGAGGCCATAATCGGGATAGCGTCCGTGCCAACGAGTCATTAAGTCATCGCGCCAGACTTTCGCTACGATACTAGCCGCCGCAATTACTGGGGATTTTTGATCTCCCTGAATTACCGCCTTTTGGGGGATTGACAAATCTTTAATAATGTGCTTGCCATCGATCCAGCAGAGACCGGGGGAAAGGGGTAATTTCCCGATAGCTCTGCTCATTGCCAGTAGGGAGGCATGAAAAATATTCAAGCGATCGATCTCTTTCACCGTAGCATAACCGATGCGACAAACAAAATCCCGTTGTATTTGCCAGCTCAATTTTTGCCGTTTTTGGGGGCTAAGTTGCTTACTATCTTTTACCCCCAACTCCCACAGCCGCGCAAAACCAGAGGGGACAGTGACCACTACCGCCGCCACCACGGGGCCAAATAAAGCCCCGCGCCCCACCTCATCGACACCGGCAATTAAGAGTTCTGCGCTCATGACTCATCGGCAGTGGCGGAGGAACGACGACGACGACGACCCAGCACTGCGGTTTCAGCCTCTAGTTGTGGCTCCTCTGTCACCTCGGCGCTCACCGGGGTCTCTAAAGGAATGACTTCGCCGAGAAAAACTGGAGTTTCGGTCGTAATCGGTTCCGGCGTAAAAGTCACTGGTGGACTAGCTTCTTGGTTGATTTCCTGACTAACTTCGCTAGTGGTGGAACGACGACGACGGCGCACCAAGGGACGATTTTCAGCTTCCTCGCCAGTTTCCGTCGCCTCTACTGGGGCGGCGGCGGCTGTGTCCTCGACTTCTAGGGTAGGAGTCAAGGATATTTCAGGAGTGGGAGGCGTTTCTGGGTTTTCCGCCTCCCTTTCCCCTGCCAGTTTCACGGAAACAATCACCGATTTCGGGTCTTTAAACTCCTTATCCACCAGAATCAGGGGAGAAATGCCCATTAAAGAATAAACTTCCTGTTCTACCTCGGTCATTTCCACGGAAACCCGCTCCCGTTCGCTGACGGGGATATTTTTGGCGGTGCTGGCATCTTCTCCTCGTTTCGAGAGACGGGCGGGGCGTTCTCGTTTTTCCTCAAGGCGTTGTGGTTCTGATTCCGGCTCGATTTCGTTGTTAATAGCGTTAGTAGAGGCTTTTTCGCTCCGTTCCTCTTTTAGCAACAGTTCCGAGGGACGACGGCGACGGCGACGGCGAGAATTATTAACCTGTTCTTGATAGTTGGGGTGGAAGGAAAGATCCATCCCTTGGGCGTTTTCTTCGGCCTCAAATTCGGAGAAAACTTCTAGATAGGGTTCGGCAGCTGCAACGCTAGGAGCGCTCTTATCGGGTAGAACTTTTGTATTAGTCGGGGCAACGACAAAGGTTTCTCTTTCCGCGCGGCTAACGGTGGGGGTTTCTAGGGCGATGGCGTTGCCTTCTCCGGGTAGATGGGCTAAATGGCCCAGTCCGCCGCAATGGTCACAGGTTTTGCCGAATAATTCATAAATGTTTTTCCCCTGACGCTTACGAGTTAATTCCACTAACCCCAATTCCGATAATTGGGCAATCTGGGGCCGGGCCTTATCGCTTTTCAAGGCCTTATTAAACAATTCCAGCAGTTTCAACTGGTCGCGACGGGAATCCATATCGATGAAGTCCACCACCACCACACCGCCGATATTTCTCAAGCGCAGTTGTCGGGCGATTTCTGTGGCGGCCTCGCTATTAGTCCAGAGTACGGTTTCTCGGGCCGTGGCCGAACGGGTAAAGGAACCGGAGTTAACATCAATTACCGTTAAAGCTTCCGTCGGTTCGATGATAATGTAGCCGCCAGATGGTAAATCAACCCGGGGTTTCAGGGCCTCGCGAATGGCGGCGTTAACCCGGAAATAGTCGAGAATTGGCTGGGTTTCCCGATGGGAGTCGATATAAACCCCTTCGAGAGCTTTGCCGCCGCCCCAGTTCGTCAATTGTTGTTTAACTCGTTTTACCGCCACCGGGTTATCCACAACAATGCGATTGACATCGGCACTGTACATATCCCGCAAAACCCTTTGAATAAAGTCATCATCGCGGTTCAGCAGGGCCGGGGCGCGGCTGCTGACGGCCATCTGTTGGATACTCTCCCACTGTTTTTGCAGAAATTCCAAATCCTCGATAATCGCTTCTTCCGCTTTGCCTTCGGCCTCGGTGCGTACCAGCAAACCCATCCCCGCTGGTTTGACCAAAATCCCTAAAGCTCGTAAACGGGAGCGCTCGTCTTCACTGCGGATGCGACGGGAGAGATTCACCCCGCGACCATTGGGCATCAATACCAGATAACGGCCCGGGAGAGTGACATTTCCCGTTAGTCGCGGTCCCTTATTGCCGGTGGGTTCTTTCATTACCTGTACCAGCACTTTTTGCTGGGGGGCCAGTAATTCGGTGATAGCACCGGCAGTTTTTTTCAGTCTTAAGGGGCCCAGGTCGGTGACATGGATAAAGCCATTGCGTTCCGCATCGCCAATATTGACAAAGGCCGCATCTATCCCGGGTATGACATTTTCTACTAATCCTAGATAGATGTCGGCCACCTGCTGATTACCTGTGGCTACAACTAATTCCTGAATTTGATCTTCCCAAAAAACAGCCGCTATATGGTGTTGTTCGGCTATGATTATTTGTTTTGGCATTCAATTTCCTCAATCTTTCGGTTTCAAAAGCGACGGACTATGGGCTATTTGTCTATGCTTTGAGGCTACTTCTGGAAATCTGGTCTTGTTAAGAAAGTTCTAAGAAGATGAGTCCGCATCGTTAAAGCCTCATCTTGATGTTCATCTGCCTCTCAGACGTGGGAACTGAGTCTTGGTTTCAGTTGTTAAGTCTGTTTGGCAAGTGCCGGCTTGACCCACAATTAGGTAAGCACAGCCAGGAGACGAGATTTTCAATTAATCCCTGAGTCTTGCTCGATAACAGCATTTTTTATCCGTTTCCGCCGTTTCTGTCTATCAGAATCTAGGAAAAAAGGAGTTTTTGAGTTACTCCCCTCGGCAACAGGTTTCTGTGGAAGGGAAAATAGCGCACTTTTCGATTTTCCAAAAACCACGATTCTTTTAAGAAATGCTTTAATCGAGTCTTATAGACGACTATAACTCACTCGGTCACTCTCTGACAATACGATGATCGGGGAAAAATGATCGATTAACAGTTGACTGGAGATACTGACCATAAAGCACTAAGGGACTTGCGTGGGAATAATATCCCAGCCAGAAAATCGCTCTGTAGAAGAATCAGACCGGCCAGATGGCATATTATCAAAGCGCAAGTCCCTTAGCTGCGGAGGCGCTCGAAGGCTCTCCCCCTACTTAGAGTGATCAGCAAACCTGAACGCTCGGAGGGCGCAAGCATTGCGCCCCTACAGTAACGGATTTTGTCCACAATGTAGGGGCGAACTGCGTTCGCCCAAAAGGTAGATTATCAAAGCGCAAGTCCCTAAATAATCACTCATAATCTAGTATGACCTGCACCCATTTGGGCGGACGAGAAATCGGATTACCAAGGCGATCAAGAACTAATAACGCCACTAAATGCACGGCGAATAAGTATAATAAACTATTGACAAATATACCCACAACTGCTATCGATTGCACTTGCAGCAGCGTCGGTTTAGCGAGAATCCCTAACCAGGTGAAAATCCAATCAATAAAATTAGTCGCTTGGGTAATCACATATAACCAGAGATTTTCGCCTAAAAGAATTGAAAACAGCCAAAAACGAAAGAATAAACCAAAAGCACCCAACAGTCCCCCAGTCAAGATAGAAAATTCCCAGCGCGCACCCCGGCGCCAGCATAGCCCCAATTGTACCCCCATCAGGCCGTGGGGAATCAAAAAGACAATACTGCGAGTCGGTCCCATCAACACCGACAAAAGTAAACTAGAAACTAATGCTGTCATCCAAGCACAGCGAGCGCCCCAACGTAAATAGGCTAAAGCGACAGGAATCGGGAAGAAAACCCTTAATAACGGTCCGAGGGGAAAATAATAATCAATTAACCAGATTAAACTGGTAGCACTGGCCAAAAAAGCCGTTTCCACCGTGATCAGGGTAGCGATAGACTTGAGAGGAGATGGTTGGATAGGTTTGGCAGTGGGTTTATCTAGGGGTTTCCCCTCTTCCCCCAGATCTGCCCAATTGGTTTCATCTATTGTCTCTTCTGAGGATTGAGCGGGAGAATTAGCGTTAGAATCATTCATTCTATCAGTTATCCGGTGGTCGGGACGGGTTGGCCGGCTATTCTTAGCTTAGACTTGCGACTCCCAGTCAGGCAAGAGGCAAAAAATAAGTAGGTAGGTGTTAAAAATTGTCAACCCCCCCTTATTAAGCTATCGATTAGTCAGATCTTTCTTAACAAAAAGAGAAGAAACTTAAAAAAAGGGGAAACGATTGATAAGTATAGTTTTGAAAGAAGGAATTAAGGTGGAGGTGAGCAAAAAAATGGAGAAATGGGCAGCCCAAGAATTACAGTATGCAGACCTAGGGGACACGAGAAGAAAGAAAGGATTAATCAGTATCGTGGAAAACTTGGCCAGCCAACCTAGTATAAGTGTCTCACAAGTATCGGGAAATCTAGCCGCCGCCAGTGCCACCTAAGACTTTTGGAACTAATTGCCGCCCAAGCTAAAAGTACAGTAGAAAGAATCAAAGAACATCCAATAGTTTTGGCAGTTCAAGACACAACCAGTTTAAACTTAATAATTGCTTCTCTTGGGGTTTTTTAGGGAGAAAAGGTGACGATGAACCCAGCGTTGAAACTATGAAACTATTTGGTTGGGACTGCGAAGGTTAGATGATATCAGCGAGACTTGGAAACTATCGGATCAAATTAGTTCCCCCATAGAACTCCCTTGAGCCATCCGGCACACTTTTTTCTTTTTGTCAAATTTTATGTTAAGAAAGATGTAAGTAATGGATAGCTTAATAAGGGGGAATCTGACAATTTTTAAAACCTACCTACTTAGCTATCTAGGGACTATTTCTGATAAGATTTAATTTTATACTCCCATCTCCCATGTCGTTAATTCAATGGTATCCCGGTCATATTGCCAAAGCGGAAAGAAAACTCAAGGAACATCTTAAACTCGTGGATGTAGTCTTAGAAGTGCGCGATGCTCGCATTCCCTTAGCTTCCCATCATCCGCAGGTGGACGATTGGATTGGCAATAAACCGCGCTTGTTAATCTTAAATCGTCTCGATATGATTCCCGAATCTGCCCAGCAACAATGGGTAACATGGTTTAAAAGTCAAGGAGAAACCGTCTATTTTACTAACGCTAAACAGGGAGAAAGAGTTAAAGCAATTATCAAAGCGGCGGAAAAAATTGGCGATGAAATTAACCAAAAACGTCAAATAAGAGGAATGTTACCGCGTCCAGTGCGCGCCGTGGTGATCGGGTTTCCCAATGTGGGCAAATCTGCCCTGATTAACCGTTTATTAGGGCGAAAAGTCGTCGCCAGCGCCCGCAGGGCCGGAGTAACGCGACAATTACAATGGGTACGAATTTCCGACACCTTAGAATTATTAGACGCGCCGGGGGTGATTCCTTCCCGTTTAGAAAATCAAAAGGATGCGGTGAAATTAGCTATCTGTGAGGATATTGGGGATGCTGGTTATGATAACCAAAGGATAGCGGCGGCTTTTGTCGATTTATTAATAGAATTACAGTATGAAGGACTTTTACAATCTCGTTATGGGTTGAATACTCTAGACATGACCGGGGAAGATTTTATCGAAAAATTGGCCAATCTCAAATATCAAGAGGATAAAGAAAGGGCAGCCATGCAGTTACTCAATGATTTTCGGAAGGGAATAATCGGGGCTATCCCCTTAGAATTGCCCCCTTCCTCTTGAAATAGCCTGTTTTTAACTCAATTAGGTCAATAGTCGCCGCTAATAGACCGGTTAATTCCCGAATTGGTCAAAATTACCGCCTGTTAGTCCACTGAGTTTCAGATAAGATTAAAGAAATCGGTAAAGTTGCGAGGATCGATCGAACTGTGAAGGAAGATAGGGAATAAACGACAGAGATAAAAAGTAACCGTTCAGGGGGGTTTCATAGCAAATCCGTTTTTGATAGTGGGAAGTGGGATTAACTGGGAATCCAACTGTAAAAACCCAGTTATGGATTGTTTCCCCCCGCTCCCCTATACCTTTTAAACAGGATTTTGTATTACTAGGGTTTGCCAATCTGGGTTTTAAATGACTTGTGAAACAGCTGCAATACAAGCAAAACACATTTATATATAGACATACCGAGTTGGGTTAGACCAAAAAATATACGAGAAAATATTTACTGAAGATTAGACATCTCCAAGAGCGACAACCCAATCACGGCTCGCCTTGACACCTTGTACTAACAAAGTAGTTTAATGGCTAAAATCTATGTCTTTCGCTACTATCATTTCTCTGCCTAGAGTCCTAGAAGAGCGATATAGTTCTTCTCGTTGTGCCAGCAAGTTTGAGGGAGCCTTTATCTTTTCGTTGATTTTAACAAATATCTATTAATTATTGTTAAGTATTAGAGATTTAAAAAAATTATAACGATAGAATGGGTTCGAGGCTTAGATGGGCTGTAGAGCAGGGTAGTTATTTATTTAAAGACTTAAGAATGCAGTCTTTTTGTCTGATCTTGGTTGGGATGTAAAATCATGAATAAACATCTCCGTTATTCACCGTTGACAGGGCTAAGTGCCACGTTGTTGAGCCTAGTTTCCCTCTTAAATCCTTCCGGTAGTGCTGGGGCTGTTACCTGTACCCCGGAACAAATAAATTCTCCAGAAGTTAAATCTAAAATTGAACAGATCAAGACTAAAACCTTGTCACAACAGTTACAAATAGTTAATCAATGGAGTAAAGACTTATATCCCCTGAGCGATTGGGAAGGAAAACGACAGGAGCCGATCTTCTGTTCGGTAATTGCCGCGGTTCAAGAATCGACCGTACCCTTAGAAGTCAGGAAAAATGCCGCTTATGTTTTGAGGGGCATCGGCACAGGGGCAGAAGATGCCATACTCCCACTAAAAGAGCTGCTGCTCGATCCCTCTCAACCCCCCGAAATGCGTAAAAGTGTCATTTGGGCGTTGCGAGGTATTGGGGCAGCCCCCGTAGTCCATGAACTGGTACAGGTGCTAAAAAACCCAGATAATAACGATGAACTGCGGGGATTAGCGATAGAAACCCTCTTGAGTTTTACCGATAAAAATGTACCTAAAAATGCGGGTGTGATTCCGATACTCGAAGCTATCCTGAAACAAGATACCAATAGTCATCTGCGCGCCAGTGCGGCCAAAGCTTTAGGACAAATTGTCACACCAGACCTAGCTTTAGTAGAACTTTTTGATCAAGCTTTAGGTGACCCCTCTTGGGTTGTCCGCAAAGAAGCCGCCGATGCTTTAGGCAGAATCGCCCAAAATAGCCAAGATAGCGGGATTCGTAAAGCTCTTCAAGAGACTATCCCCAGACTTCGCACGGCTTTAGACGACCAAAATTATACCCTACGCTCCTATGTCGTTTCCGCTTTAGGACAGATCGGGGGCAATGATCGCGAAACCCTAACTAAACTGCATGACATCCTAGAAAACGATCCTAATCCGTTAGTCAGAGGTGATGCTGCCGCCGCTTTGGGGATACTAATAGCACAAAAAGATACTTTTGATTTCAACGGCGATCAAAAAACCCTCGAAAGTCTGATCAAAGCTTTGGATGAAGAACAGCCCAAAGCTGCTCAAGCGATAGCGGCGATCGCTCAGAGTTTTCCCGATCAGGCCCGGAACAACAAAATCGATGTTAAGAAAGCGAGCGATTCTTTGAATGAAGCCTTGGCAGCCCTGAAAGAGAAGCAGTCTCTTTATGAACAGGAGATTAGAAAAACCGAGCAACAGCTAGAGATTCTCAGAATGATCCAAGCAGAACAGTTTATCCTACACGATATACTCAAAAATCCCTGGGCATGGGCCGTGGTGATTGTACTGAGTTCCTGCGGTGGAATGTTCTGGTTAAAACCACTCTGGTTATTGAAACTCGATGAAGGTTTGTTAGGGGCATTGGAAACCTCAGCAAAGATTAGCAATCCGCTCGTTTCCGCGATCGGTTCTGTAACGGTGACTTTTTTACGTTTACTCTCTCCCCTCAAATATCATGGACGAGTTTTAGATGCCTGGGTCGGGGTTCACATCAAATCGGTACAAGAAGCCTTTCAACAAAAAGATACGGTAGAAAAACGGCTGGTTCACGTTCCCAGTCCGGTCATTTTGAATGACCGGACGACCATCGCCCAACTCACCCCCAAACACCTGCAAACTACCTTTGCCACACGAAAACACCTGTTGATTTGGGGTGAAGGCGGTTCAGGCAAAACCAGTCTTGCCTGTCAGATTGCCCAATGGGCGATGTCCGAGGACGAAAACGAGCGAATCCTTAAACATCGAATGTTACCGGTACTGATCGAAGACGATCTCGATCCCGATCACGATAAATGTCCCTTTACCGATGCGATTCTGGGACAACTCAACGACGAGTTAGGACAAGATACTGAACCCATTTCGGCCAAACTTCTGGAACAACTGCTCAGAAAACAACGCATCCTCGTTATTGTCGATCATCTCTCGGAAATGAGCGCCGAAACCCGCGAACTCATCCGCCCGGAAATGCCCGATTGTCCTGCCAACGCTTTGTTAATTACCTCCCGCACGCGGGAAGTACTTGGTCACGTCGTCAAAACTACCATTCAACCCCTACGGATTGAAGGTAATCACCTATCATCCTTCATGGATGCTTATCTGAGGGAACGAGGCAAACGAGAACTCTTTCCCGATCCCGAATTCTTCGATGCCTGTCGTCACCTATCTCAGATCGTCGATCGCGGCAATATCACCCTCCTCTTGGCGAAACTTTATGCCGAACAAATGATCGCCTCTAAAGTGGAATCAGCCCAAACTCTGACCGCTTCCTTGCCCGATAACGTCCCCGATTTAATGCTTCACTATGTTAACGAACTGAATCGAGATGTCCACAAAGATAAACTAGAAGATCGCATAGTACAGAAAACAGCGAAAATTGTGGCTTGGGAATGCTTGAAAAGTACCTATAAGCCGAACACCGCCGCAATTGAAGATATTTTGCTGGCTTTGGCCGATAATACCGCAGAAATTCGCCTAAAATATCTGGAACAACGCCTACATCTTATCCAAATCGTCGGACCTGCCCAAGATCGTCTCCGTTTCGCTCTCGATCCCATCGCTGAATATTTAGCGGCTTTGCACCTGCTCGACCTCTATCGGGATAATGATAGTCAATGGTGGGAATGGCTAAAACACCTAGACACCACACCCAAAGGTTTTTTAATCGCCCTGCGCGATTGTTGTCAGGTAAAAGGCCAAGAAGCCAAAGTTCCTGACTTTGTCCTCGAAAAACTAGCTCCTATCAATGGAAAAACCGTTAATGTACCCGAATTTTTACCTAGCTCAATCGGTAATCCCCTAGTCTTATCCTAGCCAAGAGCATCTCTCCTTTGCCCCACCCTCCCAGATTTTATTAAAGAAATCGGTAAAGTTGCGGGGATCGATCGAACCCTGAAGGAAGATAGGGAATAAACGACAGAGACAAAAAAGACTATGGGCAAACCGACTGGCTTTATCGAATTCCTGCGTGAACTTCCTTCCGAACTTACCCCCCTCGATCGCCTTCATAATTGGGATGAGTTTCATCTTCCCATGCCAGAAGATAAACTCCGCAATCAGGCAGCCCGTTGTATGGATTGTGGTACACCATTTTGTCACACGGGAACCCTAATTAGTGGCATGGCCAGTGGTTGCCCGATTAATAACCTGATTCCCGAATGGAATGATTTAATCTATCGAGGATTGTGGCGAGAAGCCCTCGATCGCCTCCATAAAACCAATAATTTCCCCGAATTTACCGGTAGAGTCTGCCCCGCCCCCTGTGAGGGTTCCTGTGTTCTCGGTATTCATAATCCCCCCGTTACGATCAAAAATATTGAATGTTCGATTATTGACAAAGGTTGGGAATCCGGTTGGATTACTGCCAATCCCCCCGCCATCCGTACCGGCAAAAAAGTGGCCGTGATCGGTTCTGGACCTGCTGGATTAGCAGCCGCCGACCAGTTAAATAAAGCCGGTCACTGGGTGACAGTTTATGAACGGGCCGATCGCCCCGGGGGACTATTAATGTACGGTATCCCCAACATGAAGTTAGATAAGGAAGAAGTGGTTCTGCGTCGTCTCCAGATGCTGGAACAGGAAGGGGTAAAAATGGTCTGTAACACGGAAGTGGGCAAGGATATCAGCAGCCAAGACCTATTAAACGAATACGATGCCGTGGTTATCTGTACCGGGGCCACCAAACCCCGGGATTTAAACATCGAAGGTCGCCAATTAAAGGGCATTCACTTCGCCATGGAGTTTCTCACCGCTAATACAAAGGCACTATTAGACGGACAGCCGGGGGAGGATTTTATCTCGGCCGCGGGTAAAGACGTGGTAATTATCGGCGGTGGTGACACGGGAACCGACTGTGTGGGGACTTCCCTGCGTCATAACTGCCGTAGCGTCACCCAATTAGAAATTATGCCGCAACCGCCCCGAGAACGGGCCGCCGATAATCCCTGGCCCGAATGGCCGAAAACCTACCGTCTGGACTATGGACAAGAGGAAGCAGCCGCGCGTTTTGGTGATGACCCCCGGGTTTATACCACCACGGCGACTAAATTCGAGGGGGATAGCGAGGGTAACGTCACAGGGATCCACACGGTACAGGTGGAATGGCAACGCAACGAAAAAGGGCAGTTTATCCCCCAACCGGTAGCAGGAACAGAAAAAGTCATCCCGACGCAATTAGTTCTATTGGCCATGGGATTTTTGGGACCAGAACAGCCTTTACTCGATGATTTAGGCTTAGAAAAGGATGCCCGCAGCAATATCAAGGCCGAACACGGTCAATTTGCCACTAGCTTACCGAAAGTGTTCGCCGCAGGGGATTGTCGTCGTGGTCAAAGTTTGGTAGTTTGGGCGATTAATGAAGGTCGCGGGGCCGCCAGGGAATGCGATCGCTTTTTGATGGGGGCGACGGATTTACCTTAGACCAGTAGTTAGGACTTGCGGCAAAAAGTTTTTTGTGGGGGCAGGGTGTGGGGTGTGGGGTGTAGGGTTTTACCGATTTTCAGGGAAAAAGTCCCTGAATTTTCCCCCCGATCACTCCCAGATGCGGTACTTTTTGATTTCTAAAAGGTCTAAAAGTCTTACCCAACAAGGTTTTTAGATTTATTCAGCCAGCCATAGTTACTCCCGCCATTGTCCTGACTTGCTGGGGGTGTTTTCCCCTGGTTATAGTCAGGGCCAAAAAGAGGCCTCAGCCATAGCCATCAAAACCGAACCGCCGGTCAAACCTTCTCAATCTGAAGAGGAGGAGCGAGGAAACAATTGTCCCTATTGCCTATCTAGACAATTGCTCCCTGTTTAAACCGTTGCCGCCGATGAATCAAGCACCACCTGTTCATTGGTGGGTAACTCCAGACAATAACCCGCACCGTAAACGGTTTTAATATAGCGAGGGTGGCGGGGATCGGGTTCTAGTTTCGTTCTCAGATGGCGAATATGAACGCGAATAGTCTCGATATCATCATCGGGATCGTATCCCCAGACCTCCTTGAGAATATCACTAGGGGAAACGGTTTGACCGTGACGTTGGAGAAGACAGTGGAGTAACTCGAATTCTAGATGGGTTAACTTGACCACACTTTCAAACCAGACCGCCTCAAAACGTTCGGGAACCAGGGTTAAAGGTCCAAAACTGAGTATTTCTGAGTGTTTAGCGGCTTGGGGAATGCGATCGGTGCGTCTGAGGAGAGCGCGTACCCTAGCTAACATTTCCTCCACCTCGAAAGGTTTGGTCAGGTAATCATCGGCACCGGCGTTAAAACCTTCCACTTTATCTTGGGTTTGTCCCAAGGCTGTGAGCATCAAAATCGGGATGTCGGACGTGCGTTCATCTCGTCGCAAACGCTGACAGACGGTAAAACCATCGACTTTGGGCAGCATTAAATCCAGCATGATTAAATCGGGTTGTAACTGGACGGCCAAGGCCTGGCCTTTAATCCCGTCCTCTGCGGGATTAACGTCATAACCCGCCATCTCCAAGTTGATGGAGACTAATTCCGCGATTGCAGGATCATCATCGATTACAAGTATTCGGGGCATTACCAGAGTGTTATGACTAACGGTTTGGGTAGGGAGTTGCTAAATGTGTTCTCGCTGACATCGCAACTAGGGCTTTGTCTCTCAAGGGCTTGAGTTTAGCACAACATAAAGAATCCTGTACTGATTATAAGCATGATTGCTAAATTCGGTTTTAATTTGTGAAATTTTGCTGATATAAGTCTCGTGAATGTTAAGAATTGCTAAGAAGCGTGAAGAATGTCGAGCAAGAATTGATATTGGTGCTAGATTATACCATCTCTCTCCCCAAGATCAACTAGGGAGCAGTTTTTCACTAATCTTTACAATTGCGCCATCTCGATCGATACCGGTTTTAACTGGCGGTCAAGTCCTGCTAGAGCTAAATTTCTCCCCTAAGCTCCCCCAGAGGTACTGTAAAAATTCTTAATAAAATTACCGATCGATTCAGTTTAATCTACCAAAATAGACGGTTTTAGTAAGCATCTGTAACGAACCCGATCCATTCTACTCATCCAAACAGGTGATCATAATATGAGCGTTAATTTATCAACTCAACTGCGGGAAGGCACGAAAAAATCCCACACCATGGCAGAAAACGTCGGTTTTGTCAAGTGTTTTCTCAAAGGCGTGGTAGAAAAAACTTCCTATCGCAAACTGGTGGCTAACCTCTACTTCGTCTATTCGGCCATGGAGGAGGAGATGGAAAAACTTCGTAGTCATCCCGTCGTTTCTAAAATCTGTTTTCCTGAACTCAATCGTAAAAATACGCTGGAACAGGATTTATATTTTTATTACGGTCCCAATTGGCGCAACGAGATCGCTTTATCTCCCGCAGGTCAGGCCTACGTTAACCGGATTCGGGAAATCGCCACAACAGAACCCGAATTATTAGTCGCTCATTCCTATACCCGTTATCTCGGCGATCTGTCCGGGGGGCAAATCTTGAAAAAAATCGCCGAAAAAGCGATGAATCTGGAAACTGGTGGCACGGCTTTCTATGATTTCAAAGATATTTCCGACGAAAAAGCCTATAAAAACCACTATCGTCAAACCCTCGACGAGTTACCAGTGGATCAAGCCATGGCTGATCGCATTGTCACCGAAGCTAACGCCGCTTTTGGCATGAACATGAAAATGTTCCAAGAGTTGGAAGGTAATCTGATCAAAGCGATCGGAATTATGCTCTTTAATACTCTCACCCGTCGTCGCACCACCAGCAGCACCGAAACTGGATTGGCTACCGCCGAATAGTAGTCAAGAAAACCAAAAAAAACGGAAATTCTAGAATTGGGGTAATGGTCAGCCTTGACATCCTCGCCGCCCTAAAAGTGCGGCGATTCCTAAACCTCACGATTTAAGTTTCTGCTTCCACCACCGTCGCATACCACAGTTAAAAAACCATGTACTGTCTTACACAGAGTCCACAGACTTTCGCCCCATTTCAGAAGCCCGATTCCGTGTGTCCCACGGTACGTTGACCGCCTATAGCTTCTTGTACTTGTTGCGCGCGACTTTTTACCCGGCCAAGCTTTTCTGGTCGGAACCCCCTAAGCCGAGTTTTCAAGGTGCTGCGCCGTCCACTTGGTTTTCGAGACTGGCCTTTTAATTCTAACGTAAAGCCAACCTAGAACGGCGGGGTTTCAGACCCAAAATTTCCGATGATTATTATCTGAATTTCGGAGTTATCCGTTATATTTTGGCTTTTTATTCAGGAGATAGGCGTCAGGGTGATAGGGTTTTGGGGTGATAGGGATTTAGGGGTTTAGGGAAATTTCATCCAAATGCTCCACTACCCCACTACCCCACTACCCCACTACCCCACTACCCCACTACCCCACTACCCCACTACCCCACTACCCCACTACCCCACTACCCCACTACCCCACTACCCCACTACCCCACTACCCCACTACCCCACTACCCCGATGACCGCAAAAAACTTCATCAAGAGGGGAACAACTTCCAGTAAGATGAAAAATGGTCAGTGAAAAAGCTAACCGAAATTTATTGTCGGAAATGGTAACACCGCCCCATTTCCCCAGACCCTAGAGGCTAGAGTCCGGTAAACCAGCGGATAAAAATTGACATCCATGAGTGCAGACATTTTCGATCGAGTTAAAAAAGTTGTTGTGGAACAATTAGAAGTAGAGGATCCGGATACAGTTATCGCTGAAGCAAGCTTTGCCAATGATCTGAAAGCGGATTCCCTTGATGTGGTCGAGTTAGTGATGGCTTTAGAGGAAGAATTTGATATTGAAATTCCCGACGACGCAGCCGAACAAATTGACACTGTGGGCAAAGCTGTCGAGTATATTAACGAGAAAGTAGGAGCAACCGCCTAATTATTGCGGGAAAATTGACAATTAGGATTAAATATCTGGGGCAAAATCTGCCCTTATTTTTGAACAAACATGACAGAATTGCCATTAAAAAGGGTTGTCATCACGGGGATGGGTGCGATCACTCCCCTCGGCAATAATCTAGCAGACTATTGGACAGGCTTAATCAACGGCAAAAGTGGCATTGGTTTAATTACCCACTTTGATGCCTCCCGTCACGCTTGTCGCATTGCTGGGGAAGTGCGAGGTTTTGACCCCCACGAATATGTGGATCGCAAAGAGGCAAAGCGCATGGACCGTTTCGCTCAATTTGCCGTCGCCGCCAGTTTGCAAGCGCTGCAAGATTCTCGATTAGTTATCGACGCTCTCAATGCCGATGATATAGGTGTACTAATCGGTACGGGCGTGGGTGGCATAAAAGTGCTGGAGGATCAACAGGAAATTTACTTGACAAAAGGTCCGGGCCGGTGTAGTCCTTTCATGATCCCGATGATGATTGCCAATATGGCCGCTGGTTTAACCGCCATCCACACGGGGGCCAAGGGACCGAGTAACTGTACCGTGACCGCTTGTGCTGCTGGTTCCAATGCCATCGGCGATGCTTTTCGTCTAGTACAAAGGGGTTTGGCCAAAGGAATGATCTGCGGTGGGACGGAAGCCGCCGTTACCCCTCTAGGATTGGCTGGTTTTGCCTCCGCTAAGGCCCTGTCCACCCGCAACGATGACCCCACCCGGGCCAGTCGTCCCTTTGACAAAGACCGGGATGGTTTTGTCATGGGGGAAGGGGCAGGAATCTTGATTATAGAGGAATTAGAAACGGCCTTGGCCCGTGGGGCGCGGATTTACGCCGAAATGATCGGTTATGGTCTGACTTGCGATGCCTATCACATGACGGCACCGGTTCCCGATGGTCGTGGGGCCACCAGAGCGATCGAATTAGCGATCAAAGATGCCGGTTTAACTCCGGCGGAAATTAGCTATATCAACGCCCACGGCACCAGTACAGGGGCCAATGATCCCACGGAAACCAAGGCGATTAAAAAAGCTTTAGGAGAATCGGCCTACCAAATCCCCGTCAGTTCCACCAAATCGATGACAGGCCACCTTTTAGGCGGTTCTGGCGGTATTGAAGCCGTGGCCACGGTAATGGCGATCGCTAATGATCGGATTCCCCCGACTCTCAACCTGGACAATCCTGACCCCGATTGTGATCTCGATTACGTCCCCTACGAAAGTCGTCAGCAGATAGTTAACGCTGCCCTTTCCAACTCCTTTGGATTTGGTGGCCATAACGTCACCTTAGCTTTTAGAAAATATGCTTGAGTCGATGCCCCTGAAAGAGTAATCTGTGAGTGGCTCCCTCTTTAACCTGGTCTTATTTTTGTAGTTCATTCTAAAAAACATTATGGTTGTAGTCTCCCAATCCCTCGAAGAACTTTGTATTAATGCGGTACGTTTTTTAGCGGTGGATGCCGTGGAAAAAGCTAAATCCGGACACCCCGGACTGCCCATGGGAGCCGCTCCCATGGCCTTTGTCCTCTGGGATCAATTCCTGCGTTTTAACCCGAAAAACCCCCAATGGGTCAATCGCGATCGTTTTGTTCTCTCCGCCGGTCACGGTTGTATGCTGCAGTACGCTTTGATGTACCTGACCGGATACGATAGCGTTCCCCTAGAGGAAATTAAACAATTCCGGCAGTGGAAATCGAAAACCCCCGGCCACCCCGAAAATTTCGTCACGGAAGGGGTAGAAGTGACCACTGGTCCCCTGGGTCAAGGGATTGCCAATGGTGTGGGTTTGGCCCTAGCAGAAGCCCATTTAGCAGCCCGTTTCAACAAACCGGATGCCAAAATTATCGACCATTACACCTATGTCATTTTGGGTGATGGTTGCAATATGGAGGGGATTTCTGGGGAAGCTTGTTCTTTAGCCGGTCACTGGGGTTTAGGCAAGTTAATCGCTCTCTATGATGATAACCATATCTCGATCGATGGTTCCACCGATATCGCTTTTACCGAAGACGTGAGCAAGCGTTTTGAAGCCTACGGTTGGCACGTTCAGCACGTCGAGAATGGTAACACCGATTTAGATGCCATTGCCAATGCGATCGCTGCTGCCAAAGCTGTCACCGATAAACCCTCGATGATTAAAATCACCACCACCATCGGTTATGGTTCCCCCAATAAGTCTAATACCGCCGATGTTCACGGGGCAGCTTTAGGAGCAACAGAAATCGAGTTAACCCGGAAAGCGTTAGGTTGGCAATACGAGCCGTTTGTGGTTCCCGATGAGGTGTTAAATCGTTTCCGGCAAGCAGTGGACAAGGGAGCGACGGCAGAAACGGACTGGAATAAGTTATTTAACGAATATCAGGCTAAATATCCCGCAGAAGCGGCTTTATTTGAGCAGTTAACCACCGGTCAACTGCCGGAAGGTTGGGAGCAAGCTTTACCGGTTTATAAACCCGAAGATAAGGCTCTCGCTAGTCGTAAACACTCGGAAATCTGCTTAAATGCCCTTGCGGGGGTTTTACCCGGTTTAATCGGTGGTTCAGCGGATTTAACCCACTCTAACTACACCGAATTAGAGCATTTTGGTAATTTCCAAAAAGGCAGTTATCAGGAGCGTAACGTTCACTTTGGCGTAAGGGAACACGCAATGGGGGCGATTTGTAACGGTATTGCTCTCCATAACACGGGATTGATTCCCTACGGGGCGACTTTCCTGATTTTCACCGACTATATGCGGAATTCTATCCGTTTATCGGCCTTGTCAGAAACTCGCGTCATCTGGGTAATGACTCACGATTCCATTGCCCTAGGGGAAGATGGACCGACTCACCAACCCGTGGAACACGTTGCTTCTCTGCGCGCTATTCCTAACCTGTTAGTCATGCGTCCGGGAGATGGTACGGAAACTTCCGGTGCTTATAAAGTAGCGGTGAGCGAAAAGAAACGCCCGACTTTATTGGCTCTCTCCCGTCAAAATCTGCCCAATTTAGCGGGAACTTCCCTGGAGGGTGTGGCTAAAGGTGCTTATACTATCACCGATTCTGAAGGTACTCCCGATGTCATTCTCATCGGTACGGGTGGCGAGTTGTATCTCTGCGATAAAGCGGCTGCGGTGTTAAAAGAAGCAGGAATTAAAGCTCGCGTCGTTTCTATGCCCTGTTGGGAGCTATTCGAGGAACAATCGGCAGAATACAAAGAATCGGTACTGCCGAAAGCAGTGAAAAAACGTCTCGCGGTGGAAGCGGGTTCAACCATGGGTTGGCATCGCTACATCACCGATGAGGGGGATGTGTTGGGGGTTGATACCTTCGGCGCTTCTGCTCCAGGGGGTGTGATTCTAGAGAAGTTTGGTTTTACCGTGGATAACGTGGTAGCGAAGGCAAAAGCGTTGTTAGGTTAATTAAACTTTGATTTTGTGGAAAAAGCCCGCGCCAGCGGGTTTTTTGTGTTTAAGATGGAACTATATCGTGCAAAGGGTTGACTGGGTGATTCCTTTTACAGACAGAGAACTACAAAAAGCATGGAGAGAAAATCAACGAGCGGCAAAGGTCGAAACCAGAACTAACGCTCATCGTTTATTGCTATTTTACTCGGTTGAATGTGGTCTCAAAGCGGTTTTACTGAAAAGACAAAGTAAAGATTGCACCGATTCTTGTCGAGAATTACTTGAAGTGCGGCATGATATAAATAAGTTACTAGACAAACTAGCTGCGGGAGAAAAACTAAAACTTCCCTCACAATTAAGTATGAAACCTTTAAAAAATAATCAAGAGAGAGAGCTTTCTTGCGGTGAAATTAATCAAATGTGGCGATATGGGGGAGGCTGTGAAAATATTAAGGATAATGAATTAGAAAAAAAATTGTTAGATATATTAAGTTGGATTGCACAGGAGTTGCAGGGACTATGAGAAGACGGCCATTACTAACTTGGTTTGATATTAAAAGAAAAATTGCTCGCGAAACCGCTAACGGAAATGACTTACCTGATAGTATTGTTAAAATTAGTTGTTTTAGTAGTGCTTTAGAGATTGGTATTCAAAATCAAGATGATCAACCAAAAGCTAACTCAATATTAAAAGAATGGTTCGGAGATTGGTATCAAGAATCAGAACAAATTATTCAGCTAGATATTGACAATGCTTCTATTCCTGTAGAATTTATTTTAATAGATAATAGTGCTTGCCTTTCGGCATCGATTCGACCTTTTTGGCAGGAAGTCGCTTATTTAAAAGAAAATCCAGATTCAAATCAATCGGATAATTTTTTAGCCAATGCTTATCGAGATAAGCCAGAAATTATTGCTTTTTATTCTTTTAAAGGTGGTGTGGGAAGAACCCTACATTTAGCCGCTTATATTCTTGCTCTTTTGGCAAGAGCAAAAGAGATAAATAAACCAGTTAAAATTTTAGTTATTGACTCAGATTTAGAGGCTCCGGGGTTAACCTATTGGCAAAGGTATGACAATCAAGAGGCAACCGTATCTTTGATCAATTTTTTAGAAGTTTATCAATATCCCAAGCCATCTCTAGAGGTGGCACTCTCTTGGGTAACTCAAGAAATTCAGAAAACTGCCAAACAGCAAAATAAATCAACTTTATATTTTTTACCCGCTTTTATTGAAGAAGAAGAACTCTTAGATACTCCTATACTGCCAGAAAATTTAGCTAGAAATCCATCGGGTGCTTGGGAGGTAGGGGATGCAATTCATCAATTAGGGCAAAAATTAGCAGTAGATTATATATTTATTGATTTAAGAGCAGGATTAAGTGAAATTTCTAGCCCAATTTTATTTGACTCTAGAATCCAAAGATTTTTAGTAACAACAGTTAATGAGCAATCTTGGCGAGGTGTCAGGATGGTTTTAGAAAAAATTGGCTTACTAGCTCCCAGTGATTCAAAAGTAAAGGATGATAATTATTATGATCCTTCGATAATTATTAGTTTTTTAACTCCAGAAGTTAGAAATTTATCAGCATTTGAGAATATTTTAGAGCAATTACAGTCGGCTTATGTTCAACCCAAAAATGAGAGTTTATATACTACTAGACTGGATATTAAAGAAACTTATTTCGCCCAAGAGTTACTATATGTTAACAATTGGGATGAAGCTCAAAACAAATTAAGTTCAACTTCCTTGATGGAACTGGCAAGACAATGGGCAGAAGATGAATTATCTAATAATAGCATTGCATCAGCCACACCTTCAGATAACTCCTTAGATGATGTGAAAAAACTCAGGGATACTTGCAATAAATATATTTATGCAGAAAAGGGAGAAGGGGAAGATTTACTCATTACCGAGCCATTGAAAAATCTCGCTCGTAATTTTCAAGATAAACTACCTAATGTTATCTCAATTGGTGCTAAAGGTGCGGGAAAAACCTTTAATTATATTCAGCTATCTCGCCTACAGTCTTGGGAAAATTTTTTAAATAAAGTTGATCCTCAAAATCAAGAAAATTCCCGAGAAAATCTCGGTTTAATATTTCCTTTACTGCAATCAAAAAATTTAGCAGAGGATGCCAAAGATATTCTTGAGCAAGCACGGCAAAATGTTAATAATTTTCTTAATAATGATTATCAATTTTCCTTCTCGGATTTAAGAGACAGAATCATACAGTCGCTATCAAATCAGGATTGGAATGAGGTTGATTGGACAAATTTTTGGATCAAAGAAATTTCGAGAGTTTTAGGTTATAATTCTGAAAATTGTCAATTACAAAAACTGCATGAATACCTTCAACAAAAAAACTCGAAGATTATATTTTTATTTGATGGATTAGAAGATGCTTTTCCTAATGTTGCCAATGATAACCTTCAACGAAAAGCCTTGAAAGCCTTGATCGATCATTTACCCAATAAATTATCAGAAATTCGGCAATCTAATCTCGGCTTGATTGTCTTTCTGCGTCGAGATTTCTTGAGATATACAATTACACAAAACTCGCAACAATTTGAAAGCTTATATGGTAACTATGATCTATCTTGGAATCTAGAATCGTTTCTTAAACTTTCCTATTGGCTCTGCATACAATCATCGGTTATTAATGCTAACCATCAAGATTTATTCGATTGTTCAATTGAAGATTTAAAAGAAAAACTAGAACGACTTTGGGGCAAAAAATTAGGAGCAGATAATGCAAGGGAAGCTAAGTCAGACAATTGGATTTTTGCCGCTTTAACCGATTTTAATGGAAGACTACAAGCGCGGGATATTGTGAGATTTTTGTACCATGCTGCTAATATTACTGTAGAAAAAAAAGAAGAAATACAATTTACTAAATGGTCGAATACTAGACTGTTACCTCCCCAAGCGATTCGACGAGCGCTTAAACCCTGTAGTGAAGAAAAAGTTGACGAGTCTAAGGAAGAATATCCTATATTTAAAAGCTGGGTAGAAGAAAGTTTACCTAAATATAGTGATAGAAAAATTCCTTTTTCTCTAGAACAGTTTAATCTGGATGGCACTCAAGTCAATGTTCTTGAGCAAATGGGAGTAATTTATGAGGACAAGGATAAAGAAGATGCAGTTCGTTATTATATGCCCGAAATATTCCGTGAAGGGTTAGGATTTTCTAGTCAAGGTGCGCGTCCTCGTGTTCTAGCTTTAAAGCGCAAAGTTTTGGGGAAATCAAATTTTTAATGGTTCGAGCTTTTTGGCAATGACTATATGATTGATTGTTGTCAGCTTTTCAAAACAGGATTGGCTATTACCCAGCATTGGGAAATTGATTCGTCCAACAAAAAAGCTACACTACTGGGATTCTTGTGTTTTTTTAGCTTTCCTGAAAAATGAAAAGGATAAAATTAATGATTGTATTTCTGTTCTCAAAGCAGCTGAAAATGGTCAGGTAATCTGTCACCGCCGCCTACTCTAGTGCAGTCAAAGCCGATCGCCTGAAGCCATCAAAACTATCCAGGGTGCAGGAGTTGAACCTGCCTAGCACGAATTATGAGTTCGTTGCCTCAACCGCTCGGCCAACCCTGGGTTATACTATTAACTCATTATAGATCGGTAATTACTCTGAACGTGAAAATTCAGCCCCACCAAGATGAAAAAATTTGCAATCAGCACCTCCTTGCAGTTAGGACTCCTTTTGATGGTAGCCATGTTAGCCGCCGGCTTCGGTAGCGGTTGGGTAGCCTATCAATTGGGACTCGCCTCCCTGAAGGGAGTCAGTCAACCGGATATCAACCCCGCTAAAAAGTTTACCAACGATCGCACCAGTTATGGTCGCAATCAAACTTTTATCCCCGTGAAGGAAGAAGAGGTGCTGAAAAGAGTGAGAGTTTATATGCAACAACAGAAAAACAAACCGCAATCAAAGGAAGAAACCAAAGGATAGGCTTTAAAAAAGGCGAGTTTTGCCTTTTCGCTATGGATAATCAGGATTTATTGACTCGTTTAATTTTAGTCTTTTTACTAATCGCGCTCAATGCTTTTTTCGTAGCGGCCGAATTTTCGCTTGTGTCTGTCCGTCGTACCCGCGTCAGTCAGCTAGTGGCTGCGGGAGATGTGCCAGCGCAGACGGTCCAATCTCTACAAAGAAGTCTCGATCGCTTACTTTCCACTACCCAATTAGGTATCACCCTTTCTAGTTTAGCTTTAGGTTGGATCGGGGAGAGTACCATGACCGTTTTTGTGAAGAAATTACTAAGTTTTTTACCCTTTTCTTTAAACTGGCAAAATCTTCTCTCCCATGGTTTCTCTCTTTGTCTAGCTTTTTTAATCGTGGCCTATCTCCAGATAGTTTTTGGGGAACTTTATCCCAAATCCCTAGCGTTAATTTATGCCGAACCGATGGCGCGATTATTAGCTGCACCTATTGGGGTTATTTCCAGGATTTTTAAGCCTTTTATCGGTATTCTTAATCAATCAACTCGTTTTTTATTGGTTTTAACCCGTATCCCCGAAGTGGATCTACAGCGTTCTAGTCGGGTAACTTCCGAGGAATTACAATTAATTATCAGCATGGAAGGGGAATTAACGGGATTAGAAGCAGCGGAAAGGAAAATTTTAAATAATGTTTTCCAGTTTAGCGAAATCACTGCCGCAGAAATCATGGTTCCCCATAACCGTTTAATAGCTATTTCCTCGACCGCAACTTTTGAGGAATTACTGCTCCAAGTAGTTAACAGTGGCTATTCTTGTTATCCTGTGGAAGGAGATTCCGGTGATGATATCCGTGGTTTGATCGATTTTAAAGATTTAGCTTTACCCCTTGCCGAAGGTCAGTTAAATTTAACAACCCCGATTAAACCTTGGTTAAAACCTGTTCGTTTTTTCCCCGAAACAACTGCTTTAAATGAATTACTAACAGTGATGCGGGAATCATCCTTAAAGATGGTTATCATTGTGGATGAATTTGGCAGAACAGCCGGTTTATTAACCCTAAAAGATTTAATCGGCGAGATTCTGGGAACTTTTTCCCCTAGTGATGAATCGGGAACAGTAAAATATCAACTCCTCGATGAATCGACTTTTCTCGTACAAGCACAAATGAATTTAGAGGACGTGAACAAAGCATTAAATTTAAGTTTACCCTTGGCCGATGAATACCAAACCCTAGCAGGTTTTGTTCTCCATCATTGGCAAAAAATACCGAAGGTGGGAGAACAATTATATTACCAAAATTTAGAATTTACCATCATTTCTAAGGTCGGCCCTCGCTTGGAACAAATTAAGATTTATCGGCAACAACTATCCTAAGGATATAAACAAGAAACAACTTTTCTCATTTATTTATTCTTTTTGATTGTTAAGTAGTTGGTTATAATTAAATTAAAAATGGATTTTAGGTTCGATCCCCCCTGCCTCCCTTGATAAGGTAGGGTTGATTCATGAATCAACCCTACCCTTGATAAGGGGGGTGTCTGATAATTTTTAACGCCTACCTACTTAATCTAGTCAATAGCTGCCCACTCCTGTCACCATGAAACACCTTTTGACACTCCTCCCCCTCAGCTTGGGATTAATTGCCCTCACCCCCGCAAATTTGCCCCTAGAACGTTTTGAAATCTCAGAATTAGGAACATCTACGGGATACGATGAACGACTGCTAACGGACAAAAAAAACCTCCTACAAGCGATCGATCATAGTTTACGTTATCTGAATAGCTCGGCAGCGATCCGCGCCTATCAAAATTATCCTATTCCTGAAATAACTCGTCAGCGAGTGCAGCGTTCCTTAGTACGTTTTCGTCAATTAGTGCAGAATTCTCCCACTCCCGCAGCTCTACAAAAGGCAGTTAAAAAAGAATTTATTTGGTATCGTTCTTTGGGTAATGATAGCCAAGGAAATGTTAAATTTACTGGTTATTTTGAGCCAATTTATCAAGCAAGTCGGCAAAAAAACGCCGAGTATAAATATCCTCTCTATCGCCGACCTTCTAACTTTTCTCGCTGGTCAAAACCCCATCCAGCTAGGGTAGAATTAGAGGGAAAAGATGGTTTACTGGGGGAAAATAGCCGTCTAGCGGGATACGAATTAGTCTGGTTAAAAGATCGCTTAGAAGCTTATTTAGTTCATGTGCAAGGTTCGGCGAAATTACGTTTACCTAATGGTCAAATTATGAGCATTGGTTTTGATGGCAATACCGAGCATCCCTACACAAGTCTGGGAAAAGAAATGATTGCCGATGGTATTTTTCCCGCCGAGGGGTTAACCTTACCAATGGTTTTGGATTTTCTCAGAAGTAATCCCGAGCAATTAAAGAATTATATTCCCCGCAATAATCGGTTTATTTTCTTTCGAGAAACCCACGGCGCACCCGCTACTGGTAGCATTGGAGTTCCAGTTTTACCCGAAAGATCGATCGCTACAGATAAAAGTATTTTTCCCCCCGGCGCTTTAGCAGTAATTGAGACAGAAATTCCCCAGGGAAATCTTAATAAAAAATTAGTTAGTCGCTATGTTCTCGATCAAGATACTGGCAGCGCGATTAAAGGTACTGGGAGGGTAGATATTTTTATGGGAACAGGAAAAAATGCTGGCGAGCGAGCCGGTTTAATTAATACTCCCGGTCAATTATATTATTTATTATTGAGGGAATAGGAAATAGTATAGGTAAAATTAAGATAGACTCCCCAGAATCAGTTATCATACTTAAGTGAGAATATTAAAAATAGAATGATGGAAAAAAACACAAATATAGATTGGTCGGATTGTGGTCCAATTACTTTAGTAGTCGTGCAGCCGACTTCTTTTTGTAATCTCAATTGTGATTACTGTTATTTACCCGATCGCCATTTAAAAAATACCCTATCCTTAGATTTAATCGAGCCGATTTTTCAGAGGGTTTTTAGTAGTCGTTTTCTCCAAAATGATTTTACCATTTGCTGGCACGCCGGCGAACCCTTAGCAGTTCCCATCAGTTTTTATGAAAGTGCCTTTGCTAAAATTGCGGAAGTTAGCGAGAAATATAATCAGCAGGGTTACTGTTTTCGTCATTCAGTACAAACTAACGCCACTTATATTAACGATGCTTGGTGTCAATTATTTAAAAAGCATGATGTTTATGTGGGAGTCAGTCTTGATGGACCGGCTTTTATTCACGATATCCACCGGCAAAATCGTAAGGGAACTGGCAGTCATGCTGCTACAATGCGGGGGATTTCTTTCTTGCAAAAACATGAAATTGATGTCAGTATCATCGCTGTTTTAACAGAAGATTCCCTCGACTATCCCGACGAAATTTTTAACTTTTTTTGGGATCATGGTCTTACCGATGTGGCTTTTAATATGGAAGAAACTGAGGGTATTCATTCACAATCTTCCTTAGATAAATTAGGTATTGAACAACGTTATCGCCAGTTTATTGCCAGATTTTGGCAGTTAGTCACGGCCAAACAAGGAGAATTTAAGCTGCGAGAATTTGAATCGATCTGTAGTTTGATTTATACGGATGAACGCTTAGAAAATACCGATATGAATCGACCTTTTATGATTGTCAATTTTGATAATCAAGGTAATTTTTCCACCTTTGATCCGGAATTACTATCGATTAAAACTCAACCCTACGGCGATTTTATCTTTGGTAATGTTTTGACCGATTCTCTGGAATCTATCTGTGAAACCGAGAAATTTAAACAAATTTACGCTGATATGCGCGGTGGAGTCGATTTATGTCGGCAAAACTGCGATTATTTTGGGGTTTGTGGGGGTGGTGCCGGTAGTAACAAATATTGGGAAAATGGCACTTTCAACTCCACAGATACTAAAGCCTGTTTATACCGAATTAAGTGTATCACCGATATCGTTCTCGATCGCCTAGAAAATTTATTAGAAGTTTAAAGATTTTTTTAGCTATCAGTAAACAGTTATCAGTTATCAGTTATCAGTTATCAGTTATCAGTTAAGTAGCTGGTTATAATTAAATTAAAAATGGATTTTAGGTTCGATCCCCCCTGCCCCCCTTGATAAGGGGGGTGCCGATCCCCCCTTAGTCCCCCCTTTAATCCCCCCTTAATAAGGGGGGCATCTGATAATTTTTAACGCCTACCTACTTATCAGTTATCAGTTCACTGATTATTGTTTACTAATAACCTATGAAAAAACTTAATCTAAATACCATTTTTCCAAAGTAATGGCATGGTATTATTCTTCTTCTAAGGTTAATCCTAACGCCTGTAAGCGTTCCGCTAGTCGATCCGCACGTTTTTTTTCTTTATCGGCACGTTTCTTTTCTTTATCAGCGCGTTTCTTTTCTTTATCAGCGCGTTTCTTTTCTTGACGCATTTGAGACTCTAACTCAACAGTTGTTAAAAATTTCTCTCCATCGGGACGATACAATTCTAAACTAGATTTATCCCAGATAAAACGCATACCTAAGCGGGGACTTATCCAGTCATTGATGGGGATAATTTCTCTTAAATTTTCTCCCTGTCTTTGCCAACCTTGTAAACGACAGCGCATCGGGTTATATAAATAGTATTCTTCTACATTATATGTGTCATAAAACTCTAATTTTCGACTCATTTCTGCTTTTGTATTCTTCGGTGATAGAATTTCAAAAACCACTTGAGGAGCGATATTTTCCTCCTGCCATTGACGATAGGAACCCCTTCGTCCTTTGGGACGGCCAAAAGCTACCATGACATCGGGAGCAACCGGTGAAACCAAAGTAGAACGCAGAGGATACCAGAGTAAATCTCCAGCAATAAACACCCTAGGGTCATCGGCAAAGATAATTTCTAAATTCTCCTTAATTTTGACAATCCACTCATATTGTTCGGTATTATCTGCCATCGGTTGACCATCACTATCTGGGAAAAGAAGATCGTCGTCAATATCAAGATAACTAACCATTGTCTTTTAATTTTAATAGATGGTTGTTTTCTGATTGTAGCAAGATAATTATGAATGATGAATTATGAATTATGAATTATGAATTGGGGAGTGGGGAGAATGGGGTAATGGGGGAGTGGGGGAGAGGGGGAGAGGGGAGGAGGGAGAAAAAAGCTGATGGCTGACAAAAGGTCTTAAGCTGCGGTTATATCTAGTAGAGTCTATATTTATCAAAAAGTTAATTGACTAGAATCTATAAAGGCGTTAGGATTGATGGTGACAAATAGTTGTTATTGAGAAGAGGATAAGAACTTGATACAGGCAACCCTGCACCAGTTAAGGGTTTTCGAGGCTACCGCTCGACACAGTAGCTTTACCAAGGCGGCCGAGGAGTTATTTATCACTCAACCTACCGTCTCAACCCAAGTCAAACAACTCACAAAAGCCGTGGGTTTACCGCTATTCGAGCAAATTGGCAAACGTTTATTTTTAACCGAAGCGGGTCAGGAATTACTGCTCACCTGTCAAGAGATTTTTAAGAAATTGGACAACTTTCAAATGAAAGTGGCCGATATTAAGGGAACTAGACAGGGAAAGCTAACTTTAGGCGTAATTACTACCGCTAAATACTTTGTACCGCGATTACTAGGGGCATTCTGTCAACAGTATCCCGGTATTGACATCGCCCTGCAAGTGACTAATCATCAGAAACTGCAAGAGCGAATGTTAAATAACGAGGATGACCTGTATATTCTCAGTCAACCGCCGGAAGAAGTGGAACTTTGTTCTCAGTCTTTCCTAGAAAATCCCCTAGTGGTGGTGGCGCGACGAGATCATCCATTGGTGGGCCAGAAAAATCTTCCCCTTGAGTGCCTCAACCATCAACCTTTTATTATGCGCGAGTCGGGATCTGGAACCCGCCAAGCGGTACAAAAATTATTTAATCTCCACGATATTAAGGTAAAGGTGCGCTTGGAATTAGGCAGTAACGAGGCGATTAAACAGGCTATTTCTGGGGGTTTGGGAATATCGGTACTATCTAAGCATACTCTCATCTCGGAAGGGGAAAACGGCGAATTAGCCATCCTCGACGTGGAACAGTTTCCAATTCAGCGCAATTGGTACGTTTGTTATCTGGCTGGAAAACAACTTTCCGTGATTGCCGATGCTTTTTTAAAATACCTGCTGGAAGCTAGTCAAACCATCCCCATTCATGCCCCGTTAAAAAATGGTGACAGCTTATTAGTGAGCCATTAAACCTTAAACTTTAATTCAGGATCATTTTTCTTCTTGAGGTGGTTATATGTTCGAGTCCTTCAGCCAGACTATCTGGTTGGTACCTCTTTATGCCTTCGCCGGCGCACTTCTCGCTCTACCCTGGTCTCCCGGTATTATCCGGCAAACCGGCCCGCGACCGGCCGGTTATCTGAACTTGATCATGACCTGCTGGGCTTTTTTGCATAGCCTTTTTGCTTTGCTCGCCGTTTGGGGTCGTCCGCCGCAATCTATAGCATTTAATTGGCTAAATGCCGCAGATTTAAGCATATCTTTAGATGTGCAGATTTCGGCCGTTAATATCGGGGCTTTACTGCTAATTACCGGCTTAAACCTCGCCGCTCAGGTATATGCGATCGCCTATCTAGAAATGGATTGGGGTTGGGCAAGGTTTTATTCTCTCGTCGCCCTCTTTGAAGGGGGTATGTGCGCCCTAGTTATCTGTAATTCGCTATTTTTCAGCTATTGTGTGCTAGAAGTTCTCACCCTCGGCACTTATCTACTGATTGGTTTCTGGTTCAATCAATCTCTGGTGGTAACGGGGGCGCGGGATGCTTTTCTAACCAAACGGATTGGCGATTTAATCCTGTTGATGGGAGTGGTGGCCCTTTTACCCCTGGCGGGAACCTGGAACTTTGACCAATTAGCAGAATGGGCAGCTACAGCCAATTTAAACCCCAATGTGGCTAATTTACTCTGTTTAGCCCTGATTGCAGGTCCAATGGGCAAATGCGCTCAATTTCCCCTGCATTTATGGCTAGATGAGGCCATGGAAGGACCGATGCCCGCGACAATTCTGCGGAATACCGTCGTCGTTTCCACTGGCGCTTGGTTATTGGTGAAATTAGAGCCGGTGCTACAATTATCGCCCTTAACCTTACAGGTGATGATCATTGTTGGCTCTGTTACTGCCATCGGTGCGGGGTTAATTGCGATCGCACAGATCGATGTCAAGCGCTCCCTTTCCTATTCCGTCAGCGCCTACATGGGACTGATTTTTATCGCTGTGGCCACCGGACAAACGGAAACAGCTTTAGTGTTACTCTTTACTTATGCGATCGCTATGTCCCTGTTAGTCATGGTGGTGGGTAACATCGTTTGGAATAATATCAGCCAAGATTTAAGCCAATACGGCGGTTTATGGTCCCGTCGTCCCGTTTCCGGCATTTGTTATCTCGTCGGTGCCGCTAGTTTAGTCGCACTGCCTCCCTTTGGTGGTTTTTGGTCATTGGCCCGCATGGGCGATCGCCTCGCAGAAGTCAGTGGTTTACTGTTATTAGTGCTATTGTTGGTCAATGCCTTAACTGCCTTTAGTGTCACTAGAGAATTTTGCGTTTTCTTTGGCGGTAAAATCAAACCGATGACCCTGCGCTCTCCGGAAGCTCTTTGGCCCTTAGTTATCCCCATGACTGTGACCATGGGTTTCGCCCTTCATCTGCCGATTTTATTAGCGCAATGGCATTTATTACCAAGTAACTTAAATCTGGGAGTGGCTTTTCTCTTGGTGCTTTCCACTGCTGGGGGCGTAATTCCGGCAGCATATATTTATCTGAATGAAAATATCTCCAAACCGATCGTTTTTCAACCGAAAGCCCTTCAAGATTTCTTTGCTAACGACCTTTATACAGCCAAATTGTATAAAGTTACCATCGTTTTTGTCGTCGGATTAATCTCGCAAATTATTAACTGGATCGATACCTTTCTGGTGGATGGCATCGTTAACCTGGTGGGATTAGCCACGGTTTTTGGTGGTCAGAGTTTGAAATATAACGTCTCGGGCCAGACCCAATTTTACTTTCTGTCGATTATTTTGGGGGTGGCTTTGATTGGTATTATCATCTGCTGGCCCCTACTATCACAAATTTCTCTAGTTTTCAGTTAAAGATTTGATAACTTAGGCTTTTCTTTAGCATCCCCGGCCCTGACAATAGGATTTGTCCTGATTAATGGAAACAATTACCTATGTTCAATACCTCTCGTCGCCAATTAATCCGTTATGGGGGTGGTTTTTTGGGAACCAGTCTAGCCGCCTCTGTTTTGGGTTCTCAGTTGTCCAAAACTAACGCCCAAACCGCCGTTAATTCCCAGCCATGGCTAACGGCTCAAAATCAAGGATTGAACCCAGACCAAGCTTTAACTATGCTCATGGAAGGCAATCAACGTTTCTGGGAACGAAGAAAAAAAAGTCCTAACCGCGATCAAGCTCGACTCACAGAAGTGGCCGAAAGTCAAGCCCCTTTTGCGGCAATTTTGGGCTGTGCCGATTCTCGCGTGCCGGCAGAAATCGTTTTTGATCGCGGATTAGGAGATCTATTTGTTTGTCGGGTAGCGGGAAATTTAGCCACTTCCGAAGAAATTGGTAGCCTTGAATTCGGCACGTTGGTGTTAGGAGCCAAGGTAATTGTTGTCCTTGGTCATTCTCGTTGTGGAGCGGTAAAAGCCACCATTGAAGGGGGTCGTTTCCCGGGTCAAATCGGTAGTTTAATCGATGGCCTACAGGTGGGAGTTGATCGGGCTGAAAAACAACCCGGTTCTAACAAACTTGAGCGAGCCATTAAATCCAATGTTGTCTATCAAGTAGAGAAATTAGGCAAGTCCCCAGTCATGGGTGATTTAGTAGATAAAAAACAATTAAAAATTGTTGGAGCCTACTACGATCTCGATACCGGCAAAGTGAGTTTAATTTAGTCAATTCTAGATTAGTCATCGTGTCGTTTGGCTAATCCTTTTCTCATCCCAGTCATTATAAATTCGATCGATACCAATATGCTCAGTACCCTGCTTTGGTTGCCAATAATTGGAGCAATTATCGTCGGTCTTTTCCCCGATAAATTTGCCCCAGCAAAATTACGTCAAATTACCCTCTTTTTTGTTGCCGCCGTCCTCCTTTGGTCTTTATATCTGCTGACTCAATATAACTTAACCAGTAATGGCTTTCAATTTTCTGAATACCGCGAATGGGCAAAACCAATCGGTTTAAGTTATAACCTCGGAGTCGATGGTTTGTCCTTACCGTTAATTATTTTAAGCTGTTTCTTGACAGGAATAGCTATCTATAGTAGCGAAGAAAAAATAGAGCGTCCCCGACTTTATTACATCCTAATCCTCCTGATTAACGCCGGGGTTTCTGGGGCATTAATGGCCAAAAACCTGCTGCTGTTCATCGTTTTCTATGAACTAGAATTAATCCCCTTTTATCTGATGATTGCTATCTGGGGAGGCGAAAAACGTGGCTATGCTTCGATTAAATTCCTTCTCTACACTGCTGTCTCTGGGTTATTAGTCCTAGCGGCATTTTTAGGCATAGGTTTCCTCAACGGTGGTACTTTTGACTACTCCTCCCTCTCCACCGCCGATTTCTCCCAAAAAACCCAATTACTGCTCTTAACTCTGCTGTTAGTGGGATTTGGCATCAAAATCCCCCTCGTACCTCTCCATACTTGGCTACCGGATGCCTATACGGAAGCTTCCCCCGCTACAGCAATTTTATTAGGTGGTATCCTCGCTAAACTCGGTACTTATGGCTTAGTTCGCTTTGGTCTGCAATTATTCCCGGAAACTTGGTCTTTAATCGCCCCCGGACTGGCAATTGTCGGCGTTATTAGCGTTATTTACGGTGCTTTGAGCGCTATTGCCCAAAAAGACATTAAACGCATGGTGGCCTACAGTTCGATCGGTCACATGGGCTATATACTGGTAGCAGCCGCCGCCGGCACGGGTTTAAGCGTCCTTGGTGCCGTCGCGCAAATGATTAGCCATGGTCTCATTCTCGCCCTCTTATTCTATCTGGTGGGCATCGTCGAACGCAAAGCCGGAACTAGAGATTTAGACGTTTTAAACGGTTTAATGAACCCAATTCGCGGTTTACCCCTGGTTAGCGCTCTATTAATTCTCGCCGGTATGGCCAGCGCTGGGATCCCCGGATTAGTGGGATTTGTGGCGGAATTTATCGTTTTTCAGGGTAGTTTCTCCCGTTTTCCCGTGCAGACGGTTCTCTGTATCATCGCTTCCGGTTTAACGGCGGTTTACTTTGTTATCCTGCTTAATCGCACCTGTTTTGGTAAATTGGATAATAAACTTGCCTACTATCCCAAAGTCCTGAAATCGGAAACTATACCCGCTTTTGTCCTAATGGTATTAATCGTCTTTTTAGGCATTCAACCCAATTATTTAGTCCGTTGGATTGAACCCACCACTAACTCGATGGTTGCCAGCTTATCGGGGGAAGCAAAACCTAGTTTTGTCTTCAAAAAATCTCCGCAAAAGTCCTCAAAAACCAACTGGTTGAATCGGGGTAAATTTTTGAGTAATAGTTAGTTATCCCTTGCTGTTTCCGAATTATTGTAACCGCTGCTAATTACTTTACCTAAAACTATGACTGGGACATTAATCAAAGCCAAAATTCCCCCTTCTAATCACGAATTCGCCGACATTATCCACCGTTTAGAAGCGGGTGGATCCATGTTGCCGGATACTCCCGAAAACCTGATGCAAATTATCGGCATTTATAAAGCTTATGCCGTGCCGATGGATTTTTATTGGCGAGATCTGCTCTATATTGCCGAACGAGTTTTCCTCGATCCTTTGCCCTTTTTTAAATATTTTCTACCCCAAGAATACCTAGACCTACAAAATCATTACGCTGGCGATAATGCCGATTTACGCATCTGGCGCGGTACGGGTTCCGCTCACCCTGAATTGTTAGAATTCATGGATAAAGGTAAAACCAGAAAAATGCCCAGATTAATCCATCACCTCTGGCATGACCGCGTTAATATGGAATTTGCTGAAGCTTGTATGCAAGCTATGTTGTGGCATGGCCGCGATATGGGTTGGGGTTTATTTGATGCCTATCTCGATTCAGAAGAATATCGCCAAAATGCCGACCGCGCTATTAAGGCCTATTTCAAGAAAAACCCGGTGATGATGAAACTTTATGACCTGTTCCCCGATATGTTTTTGGAACAGGTGCGGATGATGTCCTACTACTCCAATTTAGGACTATTCTGGGAAGTGATGGCCCCGGTATTTTTCGAGATGTCTGATATCTACGATGAAGGCGGCTTTAAAGGTGTTCCTGATGCCATGAATTTCCTCGTTAATGGCATTTTTGCCATCGCTGGCCGGCCGATTTATCATCACGTTTATATTGATGGTCAATGCTACGAAATTATCCCCAAATCAAAGGCTTTTACTTGGCTTTATGAAGCGGCTTTACCCTATGTGGAAGCGGTCTTTTATCGTACTGCTCCCTTCCGGGGTACAAAGTCTTATAATGCCCAAGCAAAACAGGTTCCTGACGAACAAAAAGACTTTCACTATGGCATTCTTTATGCGGATGTTTTCCCCGTGGGTACTGCGGGAATTCCGCCGACGTTGTTAATGGATGATATGTATCATTTTTTACCACAATATCTGATTGATTACTATCAGCAAAACTGCCGGGGGGAAGACGATATTTTGATTCAATTGGGGATTAGTTTCCAGCGCTCGATGTATAATGTTACTTCAGCAGTTATTCAAGCTCTACGCACTGCTTTACTCTATCCCCTCGACGATCCTAATCCCAAACATTTACTTAAAAATCGTCAATTCTTTGAGGCACAAATGGACAGATTTAAACGCCCCGAAGCGCGTCTTAGAGATATCCAAAGTCCTAATTATCGTTGAGGTTTTTGGGTTATTTTTCTGGTGGGTTTATCGCCCACCTTTTTTTGATTATGAGATAACCGACACCCAATGTCATACTAATACTAAATCCCTTGAGTAACCCACAGAAAACGGGTTTTTCCGAGAAACTGGTTTTCTACTCGTATTTAATAGCCAGATTTAGTATTAAGTACCTAAGCAAAATTAATTACACATTTCGATAAAGCTTTTGCCTCTTGCCTTCGTTAAAACCACCCACTTAATAGGATAGTTACAGAACGTAAAAATTGGCTAATTCAGGAGTTATTATTATGCTAGACCAAATGATGAAGATGTTAGAAGGGCAACAAATAGGCCCCTATCGTCTTAATAAGTTTCTCGGTGCGGGTGGTTTTGGTGGTGTATTTCATGCTAGTGAAATGGTCAGAAATACATCGGTCAAAGAAGTTGCCATTAAAGTTATCCCCGAAAGTAGCGATGATAAATTAATTGAGTTAACAAATTCCAGAAAGTTAGAACATCCTAATTTAATTAAGAGTTATGCGGTGGGGGAATTTACTTTTCTCAATACAGAGATGCTTTATTTAGTGATGGAATTGGCACAGGGTAGCCTAGAAAATCACATTGCCAAAGGCAGTTTGTCAGCGGATGAGATTAAAAATATTACTGCTCAAGTCGCCCAGGGCTTAAATTATCTTCATCGACAAAATAAAGTCCATCGAGATTTAAAACCGGGTAATATCCTCAAGGTTAATCAACAATACAAGTTAGCAGATTTTGGCTTAATTAGAACCTTAAATAACAAAAGCCACACTCAAACCGTCCACAATACCGGTACAATTATTTATATGCCTCCCGAAGCCTTTAGGGGTGATATTTCATCAGCTTGGGATCTGTGGTCATTAGGTATTATGTTAATCCAAATGACGACTAATCAACTTCCCTATAAGTTTAATAATGACAATAATCAATTAATGGTAAAGGTGATAAATTGTGAGCTACAAATCCCTAGTTTACCGAAAGAGTTTAAACCGATTATTGAAGGGTGTTTGCAAAAAGATAGAAGACAAAGATGGACAGCACAACAGGTTTTAAATGCCTTACAAGCACTCAAAAAGCCTGTTTCACCAATACCCCTAATTGTTTCACCTACTCCATTTACCGAAAACCTACCCAATCGAGTCACACTAGAGATGGTGAGCTTACCAGCAGGTCAATTTCTCATGGGATCCCCTGATAGTGATCCCGATGCTTGGGATGCTGAAAAGCCTCCACACCAAGTTAAAGTCAACAGTTTTGCGATTGGTAAATATCCAGTGACTCAGGCACAATATGAAGCGGTAATGGGAAAAAATCCCTCTCATTTTAAAAACAACTCTTGGTTGAAAAATAATCTGCAAAATCCGGTAGAACAGGTTAGTTGGAACGATGCTCAAGCCTTTTGTCAGAAATTGAGTCAAATAACAGGAAAAACCTATCGCTTACCGACAGAAGCGGAATGGGAATATGCTTGTCGTGCGGGGACTACTACTCGCTATTATTTCGGTGATGATGCTAGTCAGTTAGGAGATTACGCTTGGTATGACGGAAATTCTCAGAAGACAACTCATCCTGTGGGCCAGAAAAGGCCCAATGCTTGGGGACTGTATGACATGATTGGCAATGTTTGGGAGTGGTGCGAGGACAATTGGCACGATAACTATATCGGAGCGCCAAAGGATGGCAGTGCTTGGCTGACAAATGATAATGATTATCCAATAGTGCGGGGCGGTTGTTGGTACAACGGTCCGGATGGCTGCCGTTCGGCTTACCGCTTCCTCAACCCCCGCCGCGACGGCCTCAGCAACAGCTACGGTTTTCGGGTGGTGTGCGGTGCTGAGAGGACTCTGTAACCCTTTTTCCCTTTTTTTCCCTTTTTACCCTTTTTCTCTTTTTCCCGCCGCTAGGCGGGTCGATTTTTTTTGTGAGATTTTTAATGGCTTCCATTACTTACTGTTAATATCTCAGATGAACAGTTGAAGACTTAATTAGAGTTTGCATAGAAGATTCGATTTTCAATTTCTGTCGATGGCGTTTGGAACAAGGGGTTAAGGCTTGTGTTCGATGCCATCAAATCATTACAGATATGCCAATAATCCCAGATGATAGAGAATAGATATTTCCGAAAATTAAATATGCGTAACCTGAAACCCTTGGTAGGGACAATTCATGAATTGTCCCTACATTTTCGGAGTAAAATTCATAAATTGTCCCTACATTTTCGGAGTAAAATTCATGAATTGTTCCTACGTTTTCGGAGTAAAATTCATGAATTGTTCCTACGTTTTCGGAGATGTCTAATGATGATACAGCTAGTCTCTCTGCTATAGTACAAAAGTCGTTTAGCATGATACGCTATCTAACCTTAGTGCGATCGCATTGAACTTTTCCTATTCCCCTTGAGTTGCTTGTCTAACCTGTTCGATCTCTAATTCTAAAGCTTGTGCTATCTGTTCAAAGTTTAATCCTAAGGCCAATAAACGAGGAATAGAGGCTAATTTTGCCGCTAATTCGCCTTCTTGTCGGCCTTCCTCTCTACCTTCCTCTCTACCTTCCTCTCTACCTTCCTCTCTACCTTCTTCTAAAGCTTCCTGATACACTTTAGTTTGTTTTAAATCACTTAAACTAAACATCGCTTCTATCTCCTTTCTACTGACTTGGGGTAACTTATAAACCAAAATTGTCTCTATCAATTCTAAAAGTTCTT
>Ga0315907_10000069_pt1:0-142500 | contig 143995 bp, 135 predicted proteins | sample LakEriMetagenome_3_FD_203525 | JGI IMG/M metagenome (GOLD analysis project Ga0315907, IMG submission 203525) | Freshwater fungal communities from buoy surface, Lake Erie, Ohio, United States - Buoy 12 MA123 | ecosystem: Environmental > Aquatic > Freshwater > Lake > Lake biofilm...
TTGCACCGCTTAACAACTCAGGGCCGTTTGCATCCATGTTCACCACCAAGCCGGGTGTCGGGTTTTCGTTGTAGCCGGGTAGATTGGCATCATCACCGGGGAAATCTGCAGACCTCACATCATTTTTCTTAACGAATGAATCAGACATGTTGTTCTCCTTTCTCGGCACCTTGAAACCCGCTTGATTCCTCATTATTTGCGATATTGCGCAAGTCGCCATTTTTGACAAACATGATCATCACACCAGCTTCATGGGCTACCTGTGCCCACGACATAAACAGGGATGAATACTCAGGGGCAACATTCAAAAGAGTCTGGTTTTCGCCCATGATCACCAAACTATCTGCCAGCATGTGCAGCCGTTTGCATGCCTCAGTTAGGACCTGCTCCGGCTTGGCAGTAGGAATAATTTGAACCACTGGTGAGCCTTCAGGCATGAAATCGAGTGTTGTGATTTGGCTCATGAATCACCCCTCCTTACGCATGGCGGCGCTGGCAGCACTGGCGCTGTTCATCACCAGTTCTTCAACAGTCGCAACAAATGTGGACCAGTTGCGATTCAAAACAGGGTCAGCAATCAGGCGTTGATATTCACGTACACCGTCATACAGCCCACGCATGAATACCGAGGCATTCGCCACGGACTCTTCAATCGCACTGGGCGGGTTTTTGGCTTCGAACACGGGCCCAAGCACGTGCAAAATCAGGTCATCATCAAGCGTGTGGTTCAGGCCAGCCATGAAGCCATGGCAATACGCAAGCGGTTTGGCACCGGGGCGCGACCATGCGGGTTTTGTAGGGTTGGAATTAAATGCAGGCATATTGCCTCCTAGCAAAGTTTCGAGAAGTAACCCAAGTAAATGGGTGGGGGTCTCTCACGGCCGCATAGGTAGCCGCCGGGTCCTTACGGATACCCGAACCCCCATTGATAAACGAAGACTCAATTGCACAGCCACCCAACTGGTGAATGTGTGAATGCGCCTCCGTCTTTGAGACGGGGGAATGAAAAAGCCGTGCTGAATTTCTGACACCATCACCAACAGGGATAATGTTCGGAAAGGCAGCACGGCCCTTCCTAAGCTTTTTGAGAGAACCTTGAGCGTACTTCATCTACTCACCTTGTGCAAGCGTGGCGTAATACGCCTGGTTGGTTTTGAGGTGCAGAACACACATTAGGCTGTGCTGCATCAGGGTCATACAACCGAAGTGTGTACCCACTGTTTTTATCGCCCTCAAGCCTTGGCAAAAGTGGAAACTCAGGGGCTTGGCCATGTGCGGCACGGCATGCCAAATGAAGGTGACTCAGCCACTGTTCAGGGGTGAATTCAGTTCGAATGTTGACAGCCCGCAGCCCATCTTTTTCGTACCACAGCGTGGGGCGAATCAGCACATTAAAACCATCCTGCATGGCTTGGGCAATGGCCTTGGCCAAGTGGTTTGGTTCGTGCCAAGGGGCAAGCACTGAGGCACTGACCACGGGGCTATCAGTCAACAGATTCACCGCATGTTCAAAGCGTGCAAGCAGTTGCCTGAAGTGGTCGATGTATTGCCAATCCTTGGCCCGTGTTTGATTGTCTCGATTCGTCGCAAGCATTCGAATACTTGCATAGGTACAGTCCAGCCACGCAGCACAATAAAGCCACGCAATGGCCTTGATAAGCTGCCCACGGGCTTGGGTACCCACCTTGTCCGACATAAACACATCCGGCACCACAAAACGCCGTGGCTGGACAACATCACCCAGGGCGAACTTTCCACAGTCTTCAAAGGGCAGGCGGTAATCGAATAGCGTGGCCTCTGGTGCATGGAAATCGGGATAGGTGAATTCATTCAAACGCAAGCCACGGAACCGACCACGCCCCCCGGCAACTTCGCTGAATGCGCGGGCCATTACATCCGAGATGTGAACAGGGCCATCACTCATGGCCAGCACCTGAACGACCTTGGCGTGCGGCTTGTGCGGCGGTGGCTTGGCTGTTAAGCCAATTTTCAACATCGACAGTTCGCCACATCCTGACTTTGGCACCAACATAAACATGTGGCTGTGGAAAATCGCGGCCACGAATCCAACGCCAAATAGTTGATGAATCCACCCCAAGCAGGGCACACAACATTGCCATATGTAACAGCGGTGCAACTTGAGTACCGGCAAGAGTGACGAACCCCACTTGGGATGCCTCATTCTTGCGGCTTTCGTTATGGGCTTTCAAAGACATCTTGTTTCTCCATCTTCAATCAGGGGCAGTTAAGCGCACTGCCGTGTGATCGAATGATGTAAGAAACTTGCGGATCAAAACTATGGGAAAAAATCGGCGAATTTTCCCATTGACATTGAAAAACTATTGTGAGCTAAAAAGCTTCCGCTTTTCTTGCTGAATTTTTTCGTAGATTGAAAAAAATTGTTTGGCCTTGTAAGCAACCACACCTCTGTTATAAGCATCCAGCTTGCCCTTATCATCGGAAAGCGCACTGGCAACGTATGAGGCGCTACAAGGGATCATCTCAGCCATCACCTCATGAACACGAGTGACTTTAATTTTCTTTTCCTGAATCTCCCTGCGTAGCGTGGCGAGTCTTTCAACTTCTGTTTTGTCCTTACTAATTTCAAACCTTTTTTCTGTTTGTTGAAATATTTTTGAGTATGCTTCTTTCAACTCAGGCAAAGGGATTGATTCTGCGGATTCACCGTATTGAGCCATGTGACGAGCACGCCAAGCGTCTTCCTCACTCAAGTTGAGGCTGGACTTCATAAACCATTTGAACAGATTTGCACGACCAAGTGCCTGATATGGCTTATCAGGCTGTTGCTCGGTCTTTGAGACGTTATCTAATTGAACCTTGAGTCGAACATTCCAATTGCTTTGATACATGATTTCATCGAGAAACTAAAATCTTTCATACCATTGAGCAGCAATATTAAAGCTCGCAACCCACTCATCCCTAACAGCTCTAAAGCGGCTCAGAAATTCATGCTCATCTTCGCCTGCATGCCAAGAACAAAGTTGGCAGCTTGCAGCAGCAATGGACCGAAACGTGTCATAAATCGCAAACAAACTGAACCATGCCGCGATGTTATTAGCCCCAAAAAAACATGCAGCCCCCCTTCCTTGATGTCCAAAATCATACGATGCCTGAAAAAGGTAACGGGGCAAAACAACGCCATTCGATTCAAACTGAAGGCAATCTAAAGATTCGTCTTCCATTTGTAATTCAGAAACGAACCTTTCCCACGCATCGATTGAACCATCATCGAAGTCATCTGAAAACACCCTGCACCACACACCATAGGCACGGTGTAGTTGCTCGGCTGTCGGCATCACTGCGTTCTCTCGTTCCTTAAATTTTCCCTTACCAGAGTTCAGCACTCCGAGATGGTCAGCACTTAAAATTTTTCCCCAAAGCTCTACACACTTGGTGAGTTGGTTTTTAATCCAAATACGGTGGGTATTGGGGCTAGGGCTACTGTCGATGCAAGTTAAGTTCAGGTTACTTTTGACTAGATCAACAAACTGCTTTGCATCGAACTGAAAAACGTTGGGGCATTCAAGGTCGGTGCTTTTTGCCCACTCGAATAGTTGTTCCCGGTTGGCTGGACCTTTTGCGAAATCGAACGTAGGTGTGACTGGGGTTGCAATCCTACCCGCGAAGCTCTTCGAATTATCGACACACTTATCCCAAGTATCCCAAGTGGATTCCTGCTCGCCCTCTGACATTTCAAGCCATTCCTTGCGCCTTCAAACAAACGGAACCAGACCAACCTTTGGAAGGGCAAAGGTGTTCGCACCGTCGTGCTAGGTCTGGGCCTTCAGGCTATCACGAGTAAGCCCGGTTAACATCGATTGCAATGAATTGCGGTGCGAACATGGCGTTTTAAAAAGTTACCAACAGCATGGCCAAGCCACAACTTGTTCAAAGCCAATCAAGAAACATGCTTTTCGAATCGAGAAGATAAATCCAAAATAATGTGATTATTTCGAACATATCAAGGTCTGTAACAAGGCGCAGAATTCGTATGGCCAAACAAACAATTGTCCAACGGGCATCAAACAATTGCTTTCTTAAATTGCAACTATGGGCTTTGGTGAGGCGCTTAGAGCCGTAAAAAACTTTCATTTAATTGTGCCTTGATCTCGGAGAAAAAGGCAACGATGCCGCACCCATTCAAATTTCTAAACATTAAATGCAGCGATTTGCACGAATGGCCCAATTTAAAAACCAACTGCAAAAAAGCTGTATCAGCTCACCCCTACGCAATGAGCACAACAAACCATGGTGAAAACATGACCTTGGTGACTACCTAGGGTTACCAAAAACCGGCGGTGGTAACCACACTGACTACCCAGTTTGAACGTGAAAATTAAAAAATTTCCACACGCCCGGAAGGTGCGCAAAGAAAAATTCATTTGCGATTTTTTTACGCCAAGAACAGGGGCAATACGTTGCAATTAAGTGGTGGATTTCCGGCCTTGGTTACCAATAAACGCAGGCTATTGACTACCAAGTGGTAACCGAAGTGGATACCGTTTTCAAAACTTTGTGAGTCGTTACACATTGAGGTTCGCATTACCCTTACTGGCTAGAACGCCCGGAAGGACCCGTGAAATAAAGGGACTACCTTCCACCAGGTGAACAATCAACAACTGAAGGCCGTACCCAACTTGTTCCCATGTTCCCAAAAATGTTCCCAAGAAAATTATATATATTGGGAACATTGGGATTGTTTGTTCATGCGCCTTTCCGTCTGTTTTGCTGGGTTGTTCCCATTGTTCCCAACGTTTTTAAGTCTTCCGGCATTTTTCTATACCCCCCCTTCAAAACTTGCGCACACAAAAAAAGCATGAAGGCAGCGGTCTACAAACCAAAGTGACCAACTTTTACCCCCCTCCCCCTGTTCATTTCGCGGTTGCACAAACAAAGGTAACAAGCCGGTCTACACCTACCACCTTGTAGAGATCCAGAACCCCCCTCCCCTTGGGCAGTAGAATAAGCCCCATGAATAAACACGGGGTAAACCAACTGACCACTGGCGGCACACACACCGTTCAATACTTGGTTTTGTGGGCGCAAGTGGGGCCTCTGCCCCGCCCCCCACGGCGGCACGGTTAGGCGTTCTTAACCAACTTGTGTACAACCTCAGCCTGTTCGCCGTCTACCTTGTCAGTGGTCACAAAGTCGCCCCACTGCTGCATCAGGGTAAGCCGCTGTTCTACATACACAGCGTGGTTGTATGCCTTACGTACCCTGTCACCTTCTTGGTGGGCCAGGCTTACCTCCACCACATCAGGGCGGAAGTTATGTTCATTGGCCCAGGTGGAAAAGGTGGAACGCAACCCGTGAATGGTCGTTTGCCCTCGATACCCCAGCCGGTCAAGCAGTTGAAGCATTGCAGCGTTTGAAAGAGGCTGTTGATCATCATTGGGGCTGGGGAATAGATAGGGTGTGCCTAGCTTAAGCATGCGTTCTGCCAGTTGCACTGCATGGCTTGACAGGTAAACAGTGTGGGGCCGCTTTGCTTTCATGCGTTCGGCGGGAACTACCCACAACCCACGCTTCAAATCCAGTTCATCAGGCACCAGCCCGAGTGCCTCACTTGTGCGGCATGCGGTAAGCATTACCCACTGAATGCAGCGGGCGGCCACCGCCTCCGATACATCCAGTCCACGGTAGAACGTTCGAGCCTGCGCCCATGGCAATGACTTGAAGTGTTCAACTATCTTGGCCCGTGAGGGTGCTTTAACCTGCCCCTGCACCGCCGCCACTGGGTTTGTGACTACAACCTCTTTAAACACCAATTCATCAAACACCGCACGTAACCGCTGAATAACCCGCCTGCCTGTCTCAGGCGTTTGATTAACAACCGCTTGGACGACCTCCAACAATTCGCCCTTGGTTACATCAGCCACAGGCAGCTTTCCAAGCTTGGGGAACACATGGCGTTCAAGGGTGCCAATCCACTGGGCTGCATGCTTCTGGTTCTTGGCTGTGGGCTCAATCTTAGTTTCGTGGTACTGCCTGCATGCCACCGCCAAGGTAAGTGCCTGCCTTGTTGCTTCAGCCTTGGCCAACTGTTGAACCTCGGCCTGTTGCTGGCGTTCCTGTTGGCGAACATTCAATGGGTCCAAACCCTCGGCCTTCTGTACTTCCATGCGATCACGCATGCGCCGGGCTTGGTCGATGCCAATAACCGGGTACTGGCCAAGGCTGGCCTCTCTGGCTGAACCATTGAATGTGTAGCGATACACCCACGCCTTTGAGCCCGAAGCCTTCAATACCAAGCGAAGGCCGCCGCCATCCATCAAGGGAAAATCAGCAGGCTTGGCCTTGCGCACTTGAAGGTCTTTAAGACGATTGCGGGAGGTGTTGCGGGTCTGCTTTGGATTGGTCATTTGCAGCACAAAACAAGGAGGAAAAACGCCAGTGTAACCGGGCTTTTCTGGACCCCTTATTAGACCCCTTATTTGCATGCAATTGATTGCATTTGATTGACTCGCATTGCAATACATGCAGACGTAAAAAAACCCGCCAAAATCGTTATCTGAAGCGGGTCTTGCCACGTTTTGCAACGCATTAACACGTGTTGCAATTGTCTGTTCTGGCGGAGAGAGGGGGATTCGAACCCCCGATAGGCTATTAACCTATACACGCTTTCCAGGCGTGCGACTTAAACCACTCATCCATCTCTCCGCGGTAAGCGCGAGAGTATAGCAAAGAATCGGCTTGGGTATCCAGTGCGTTTTCACCATATCAAACATTTCCATCCGATTCAGGCAGGCGCAGCACGCGCATTACGCCAGGTGCCTCGTCTTTGCGCCCACCCAGCAAAGAAGCCACAACCATGGCAATTGCACTTAGCGGAATGGTGAATACCCCACTGGCCACGCCGCTAAGGCCTCCAATTTGAATGGCATCCAGGTTAAACAAGGCCATGAAGGATGAATTGGTCAACGCCAGGCAAAGGCTTGAACTTACAAACCCGGTGCCCATGGCCCACAGGGCGCCACGGCGTGTGGCACCGCTCCAGAAAATGCCCGCCACAAGCGGCACAAACAGGCTCGAAGCCGCCAAAGCAAATGCGGAACCCACCAGCACTACGATATTGCCAGGTTGCAAGCTGGTAATCCAGGCAGCCATTAGCGCAACGCTTAACAGCGCAATTTTCGACATGGTTACCCGGCGTTGTGCAGTGGCCTCAGGGTCTAGCACGCGGTAATAGAGGTCATGAGACAAACTGCCAGCAATAGCGAGCAACAAGCCATCTGCTGTCGACAATGCTGCTGCCAAGCCACCCGCAGCAATCAAACCGGATAGAAAAAATGGCATGCCTGCAATTTCAGGCGTAATCAACACCAAAATGTCGGGGCTTAAACCGATTTCGGCAAACTGCACCACACCATCCTGGTTCACATCCTGCAAGGTGGCCATACCGGGCATAACCCGCGACCATGCGGCAACCCAATTCGGTACGTCGCTGTAACTTAAACCCACCAGGTTTTCATAAACAACCACCTTGGCCAGCAAACTTAACCAGGGAGAAACCAGGTATACCCCCAAAATACACGCCAAGGCAAACACAACCGACCAACGCGTTTGCGATGCATTCGGGGTTGTAAAAAACCGGGTAATCAAGTGCGGCAACGCGACCGTGCCACACATTAAAGTAAATGCCACAGCCAGGAAACTGAACATGGCTTTGTTGTTGGAAAGCCCGGAGTCGTCTTGAACCGAGCCAAAATGCGGCACACTGGCTTTGACCTTCTCAAGATAGCGTTGCTTCTCTTGCGACCATATTCTCTTGGCCTGTTGTGGATCACGAGGGTAGTTAGTCAACACACGTTCTGCTGCCTTGATTTCCTGAAATGTAGAACCGTCGTAACGGGTCAGCTCAAGATTCTTGCGCCGAGCCTCATACCCTTCTGCCCATGAAGAAGGTAGCGTATCAATCAACAGCTGGTATCGGTCTACCTCCCGAAGGTAGGCGCTGCGAACTTCTGCCTCGGCCGGGTCGGCAAAAAACTTTCTTTCCTGGGCTCGAACATACTCCGGAAAGTTTCTGGGGCCGCCATCTACAAAACGCTCGTCAGAACTTTTTCCGATATACGCCATCAAGGCGCCCACGCTGATCAGAATGGCAAGAATCATCACAATGTACTGCGCAACTGCTGTCCAGGTTACGGCCCGCATGCCGCCCAAAAAGGAACACACCAAAATGCCGGCCAGCCCGAAGAAAACACCAATTCCGAACTCAACACCTGCAAAGCGCGAGGTAATCAACCCCACTGCGTAAATTTGCGCGATTACATACACGAAAGAAATACTGACCGTGACCAATACACATATAAGCCGCACCGCCCTTCCCTTGTCCGGCCCTGCATAACGGGCAGCCAAAAAATCTCCCACAGAAAAGAATGCAAACTTGCGCAGGTAAGGTGCGATCAGCAATGCAATAAGCACAAAGCCGCCTGTCCAGCCGACCAGCAAGGCCAGCGCTTCGAACCCGCTGTAGAACAGGGTTCCGGCAACACCTAAAAATGAAGCAGCACTCATCCAGTCTGCTGCGGTGGCCATACCGTTGTACACAGAGGGCACGGTGCGGGAGGCCACAAAATACTCGTGCATGTCCGAGGTGCGGCTGAGCAAACCGATGACCGCATAGGCACCCAGCGTCACGAATATAAAAAAGTAGCCAATCCACTGCCGACCGATGCCGTAGTCTTCCATAATGGCGGCGCCCGCAATGCACACCAAAAAGCCGAAGGTCAGCAGCGAAAAAAAACGGGTCAGGCTGTGCGTGAAACTCATACCCTCACCAACGGCATTTGAATTCCTTCAAACGAAAAAAACCAGTCCACGGAAGTGGAACTGGTTCTTCTCAAAGCGGTAGCACCCCTGGTCAAGGAGAGCACCTGATCATTTAAAGCGGTTTGCCCAGTTGATCCAGAATCGCCGGGTTCTCAAGGGTCGACGTATCCTGCGTAATGGTTTCGCCTTTGGCCAGGCTGCGCAACAGGCGGCGCATAATTTTACCCGAACGTGTTTTTGGAAGGTTGTCGCCAAACCGAATTTCCTTTGGCTTGGCAATAGGGCCGATATCTTTGCTCACCCAGTTGCGCAAATCAGCAGCCAGTTTCTGCCCTGCTTCACCGGTTGGGCGATCACCTTTCAACACCACAAAGGCCACAATTGCTTCACCGGTCAGGTCGTCAGGGCGACCCACCACGGCAGCCTCGGCCACCAGTTCATTGGCTACCAGGGAGCTTTCAATTTCCATGGTGCCCATGCGGTGGCCCGATACATTGAGCACATCATCGATTCGACCCATGATGGTGAAATTGCCGGTTTCCTTGTCGCGCACAGCCCCATCGCCAGCCAAGTACAACTTGCCGCCCAATTCCTCAGGGAAGTAGCTTTTCTTGAAGCGTTCTGGATCGCCCCAAATGGTGCGAATCATGGAAGGCCATGGGCGCTTTACCACCAGAATGCCGCCTTGGCCGTTTGGCAAATCGCCACCCACCTCATCCACCACCGCAGCCATAATGCCGGGCAGTGGCAAGGTGCAAGAACCGGGCACCAGGGGTGTGGCACCGGGTAGTGGCGTGATCATGTGGCCACCAGTTTCGGTTTGCCAGAAGGTGTCCACAATTGGGCATCTTTCGCCGCCCACATTCTTGTAGTACCACATCCAGGCTTCGGGGTTGATTGGTTCGCCCACGGAGCCCATCAAGCGCAGGCTTGAAAGATCGTAGCTCTTGGGGTGTACCTTTGGATCCGCCTCGGACGCTTTGATCAATGAACGGATCGCAGTGGGTGCTGTGTAAAAAATGGTGGCACTGTGGCGCTGAATCATTTCCCAGAAACGGCCAGCATTCGGGTAGGTTGGTACACCCTCAAACACAATTTGCGTTGCGCCCACGGCCAATGGGCCATATGCAATGTAGGTGTGGCCGGTAATCCAGCCAATGTCGGCTGTACACCAAAACACGTCGTTGGGCTTGATGTCGAAGGTCCACTTCATGGTCAGCATGGCCCACAGCAGGTAACCTGCTGAGCTGTGCTGCACACCCTTGGGCTTACCGGTTGAGCCCGATGTGTAGAGAATGAACAGCGGGTGCTCGGAATCAACCATTTCAGGCGCGCACACATCGCTTTGCTTGTCAGCCAAATCGTGCATGTAAATATCGCGACCGGCCTGCATGGCCACGTCGGCACCAGTGCGTTTGTACACAATCACATTCTTAACCGCTTCGCAGCCACCCAAGCTTAATGCCTCATCAACAATTGCCTTCAAAGGCAACTGCTTGCCACCACGCACCTGCTGGTCTGCGGTGAACACAGCCACAGCGCCAGTGTCTACAATCCGGTCTTGCAAAGCTTTGGCCGAGAAACCACCAAACACAACGGAATGCGTTGCACCAATGCGCGCGCAGGCCTGCATCGCGGCAACACCCTCCACACTCATGGGCATGTAAATAACAACCCGGTCGCCTTTCTTCACACCCAGGCTTTTCAGGCCATTGGCAATGCGGCTTACCTTGCTCAACAATTGTTTGTAAGTAACCTTGGTCACTTCGCCGCAATCGGCTTCGAAAATAAGTGCAACTTTGTCACCCAAACCCGCATCCACGTTTTTATCCAGGCAGTTGGCCGATACATTCAGTTCGCCACCAGTGAACCATTTGTAAAACGGTGGGTTACTTTCATCTAGTACCTTGTTATAAGCCTTGGCAAACTGAAGGTTTTCTTTTGCCAAGCGGGCCCAGAAACCTTCGAAATCGGTTTCAGCTTCCTTGCACAGGGCGTTGTAAGCGTCCATGCCGCCAATTGCGGCGCTGCGCTGCCAGTCGGCACTGGGCTGAAACACACGCGTTTCGTGTGACACTGATTCGATTGATGACATCCTGTCCTCCAAGGGTTACTTAATTTTCTATAGATTTAGTTTGCATAAACAATAGGCAAAAGCTCTTACTCTCACCTTACACCATGGCGCACCACAGCAATTCGCGTTCCAGCCATGTGGGAGTAGTACTTGCGTAACTTGGTTCTGCTATAGTTTCCGCCATTACCCCATTAACCATTGCTGCACCGCACACTTGTCACAAAATGGAACAACACAACAAACAACCTATTCCCCTGCTGGCCCGACTCATCTTCTCCAGCCGCTGGCTTCAGCTTCCCCTATACCTTGGTTTGATCGTTGCCCAGGTGGTGTATGTGTATCACTTTTTGATTGAACTTTGGCACCTGGTCGGTGGCACAGCAAGCCATCAGCTCGACGAAACCGGGATCATGTTGATTGTTCTGGCCCTCATCGATGTGGTCATGATATCGAACCTGCTGATCATGGTCACAGTGGGTGGTTATGAAACCTTCGTCAGCCGCATGCGGCTTGAAACCCACCCGGATCAACCCGAGTGGCTGGACCACGTCAACGCCTCGGTGTTAAAAGTAAAACTGGCCATGGCCATTATTGGTATTTCCTCCATTCACTTGCTGAAAACCTTCATCAACGCGGAGCAATACGACACCAAAACAATTGTGGCCCAATCAGCCATTCACGTTATTTTCCTGTTGTCTGCAGTTGCAATTGCCTGGTGTGATCGACTGATCTCCCAACCCCCCCATGGCAAACCACATTAAAATAGCGGGCTACGCAGCCAATTTGATCAGGAGCAGTTAATGACCACCATCAAGCAAGAAGACTTCATCAGCTCGATCGCCGATGCCTTCCAATACATTTCCTATTACCACCCGCTTGATTACATCCAGGCACTGGGCAAAGCCTACGAGCGTGAAGAAAGTGCCGCTGCCAAAGATGCAATTGCACAAATCCTGACCAACAGCCGCATGTGTGCCGAAGGCAAACGCCCAATTTGCCAGGACACCGGAATTGCAGTGGTATTCCTGAAAGTGGGCATGAATGTTCGCTGGGACGCCAAATTGAGCGTGAGCGAAATGGTCAACGAAGGTGTGCGCCGCGCCTACCTGCACCCCGACAACAAACTGCGCGCCTCTGTGTTGCTCGACCCCGCAGGTGCCCGCAAAAACAGCAAAGACAACACACCCGCTGTAATCCACTATGAAATTGTACCCGGCGACGATGTTGAAGTCATTTGCGCGGCCAAAGGTGGCGGCTCGGAAAACAAATCCAAAATGGTGATGCTGAATCCTTCTGACTCCATCGTGGACTGGGTTCTGAAAACTGTTCCAACCATGGGCGCAGGCTGGTGCCCACCCGGCATTTTGGGCATTGGTATTGGCGGCACTCCTGAAAAAGCAATGTTGTTGGCCAAAGAAAGCCTGATGGCGCCTTGCGATATTCACGAGCTGTTGGAGCGCGGCCCCAGCAACCGCATTGAAGAATTGCGCCTGGAACTGTATGACAAGGTGAATTCCCTGGGTATTGGCGCGCAAGGCCTGGGTGGCCTGACCACCGTGCTGGATGTAAAAATTCTGGACTACCCAACACACGCGGCATCGCTCCCAATCGCGATGATTCCAAACTGTGCAGCCACCCGTCACGTTCACTTCCACTTGCACGGCGATGGCCCCGCCAAACTGGAAGCACCGAATATTTCCGACTGGCCGCAGGTTAGCTGGACAGCCGACACCGAGAAAAGCAAGCGTGTGAACCTTGACTCGCTCACACCAGAAGAAGTGGCCAGCTGGAAGCCAGGCCAAACTTTGCTTCTGAACGGCAAAATGCTGACTGGTCGAGATGCCGCACACAAGCGCATTGCCGACATGCTGGCCAAAGGCGAAAAACTGCCTGTAGATTTCACCAACCGCGTAATTTATTATGTGGGCCCGGTCGACCCTGTGCGCGATGAAGCCGTGGGCCCTGCAGGCCCCACCACCGCCACCCGCATGGACAAATTCACCCGCATGATGCTGGAAAAAACCGGCTTGATCGCAATGGTGGGCAAGGCCGAACGTGGGGCGGTTGCCATTGAAGCCATTCGTGACAACAAATCAGCCTACCTGATGGCTGTGGGTGGCGCGGCTTACTTGGTGTCCAAAGCAATTACCAATGCAAAGGTAGTCGGCTTTGAAGACCTGGGCATGGAGGCTATTTACGAGTTCGAGATCAAGGACATGCCAGTGACAGTGGCCGTAGACAGCACGGGTATTTCTGTGCACAACACAGGGCCCAAAGAGTGGCAGGCCAAAATCGGGAAAATTCCGGTCAGTGTTTCTTGATATGCTCAACTAAGACACTCAACCCACGCTGGTTTTGCGCCACCACCATGGTGCAGCGCAAGCCAGTATGGCCACCGTCAGCATCACTGACACTTCAAATCCATAAAGAGCCTGTCCGGCATAACCCTCATGCGTCGCGTGTGAGGGTTGCTCCTCTACCATGGCCTTGACCGTTGTATCGTTGGCACCAAACCGGGCTTGACCATTTGGCGCAAGAGCAGCAAACACCTCAGCATCACCCAACTGAATACCCAAATCACTCAAGGTTTTGGAAAAATCCTCTGCCACCAGGCTGTCCTGGCTGGACTTGATTTTTGCCACGCGCAAGGTACCTTCCGGGTGCTGCATGCTTTTGGTTTCACCGAGCAAAAAAGAAGATCCGGACACCGGGTCGCGCCCCAAACCCATCACCAGCTTGGTGCCGAACAAATCGGCTTGCAATTCCATGTCGCGCATTAGCTTTGAATAATCACGCTTCGCATCAAACGGCAACATGAACTCATCCAGGGTGGAAGAAATCCCATACTGCTTTTGAATTTCAAGCGTTTTGGCGGGGTGTTTCAACACAAGATGACCATATTCATGGGCAACCAAAAAAGCCAACTGGTCACTGTTCATGAACTGAATTCGATCAAGCCCGATATTCAAGTTTGCGCCACCCTGTTCATCAACCCAGGTCCCCACCATGGTGCTGTCAGGAATGAAGTGCACCTTAGTGGGTACACCGTTGAAGAAATGTTTATCGAACAGCACGCCAAGCTTGAGTACCTCAAGTTCACGGGGGGAGGCCCCTGGGGAATGAAGATGATTTGGCATTTGAAAACCCTCCAGAACAAGGCCTGCAACTCACCTTCATTAAAGCACGATTCAAGCCAACAGCCCTAGCGGGAAAGGGTCCCCTTGATGGGGCAAATCAAGGGCTATCAAGGGTTAATTAGGCCATCGCATTTTTAATTTGGGTCAGTGCCGTGGGGTCTTCAATGGTGGTCATGTCGCCAGGGTCACGGCCCTCACACACTGCCTGAATTGATCTGCGCAACAATTTTCCAGAACGGGTTTTGGGCAATACATTGACAAAATAAACACGCGCAGGCCGAGCCACTGCACCCAATTGAGAATCCACCACCTTCAAGATCTCGGCTTCCAGTGTTTTTGTTCGGCCTTCATCCAAAGCATCGGCTGACTTCAAAATTGCAAACCCCACAGCCACCTGCCCCTTCACTTGATCGGCCACCCCCACCACAGCCACTTCAGCCACGGCAGGGTGAGAAGAAATGCTTTCTTCAATTTCACGTGTGCCCAACCGGTGACCCGCCACGTTGATCACATCGTCAGTGCGGCCAAGAATGAAGAAATACCCGTCTTCATCACGAATGCCCCAATCGAAGGTGGAATAAACCTGTCGGGTTTTAAAACTCGACCAGTAGGTTTTCACAAAGCGTTCATCATCGCCCCAAACAGTTTGCATACAACCGGGCGGCAGCGGCCCTTCAATGGCCACCACGCCCTTTTCGTTCGCCTTGCAAGGCTGCGCAGTTTCCTCATTCAACACATTCACATTGAAGCCAAAAACCGGTACACCAGGGCTGCCCAATTTACCGGGCATGGCTTCAACTCCGCGTTGCACCGCCAGAATTGGCCAGCCGGTTTCGGTTTGCCAGTAGTTGTCAACAATCGGTTTGCCAATTGCGCCTGAAATCCAGTCTGAAGTGGTTTCATCCAAAGGCTCGCCAGCCAAAAACAGCGCCTTCAATGAACTCAAATCATATTTGCTCAAGTAAGCGGGGTCTTGCTTCTTCAAAACCCGCACTGCGGTTGGTGCAGAGAACAACACCGAGACTTGGTGATCCTGAACAATTTTCCACCAAATACCAGTGTCGGGCCGAATGGGCACACCCTCGTACATCACCGTGGCCATACCGGCAATCAAAGGGCCATAAACTATGTAGCTATGCCCCACCACCCAGCCAATGTCACTGGTGGCAAAAAACGTTTTTCCTTTTTCGCCCATGAAAATGTACTTCATGGAGGCAGCCAAGGCCACGGCGTAACCACCTACATCGCGCTGCACCCCCTTGGGCTTTCCGGTGGTGCCACTGGTGTACAAAATGTAACTGGTGTCGGTGGCAGCAAGCCAGGTAACAGGCACTTTGGCCGTGGCCAATTCTTTGCGCAAGGTGGCGTAATCATGATCACGCCCGGCAACCGCATTAAACGGCACCAAGCCACGGTTCACCATTAATACATGGCCAGGTTTGTAGCTTGAACGTTCAATGGCTTCATCAAGCAGGGGTTTGTAGGCCACTGCTTTGCCAGCACGTGAACCTGCATCGGCCGACACAATCACCTTCGGCTTCGCATCTTCAATTCTTGAAGCCAGGCTGTGGGATGCAAAACCACCAAACACCACCGAGTGAATGGCACCAATTCGGGCACAAGCAAGCATGGCAAATGTAGCCTCGGGAATCATGGGCATGTAAATCAACACCCTGTCGCCTTTTTTCACACCCATTTTTTGCAGCATCGCCGCAGCAATTTGCACTTCCTGGTGCAATTCCCGGAAAGTGTAAACCTTCTCCTGATTCACCTCCGTAGACACATAAATCAAGGCGGGCTTGTCGCCCAACTGGTCAAGGTGGCGGTCCACAGCGTTGTAACACAGGTTGGTTTCGCCACCCACATACCAGGCCGCAAAAGGCGGCTTGCTGTCATCGAGCACCTTCTCGAACGGTTTTTGCCAATGAATCAAATTGGCCTGGCGCGACCAAAAGCCTTTGGGGTTGCGAATGGATTCATCGTACAAATTCTGATACGTCCCATTGGACTGGTAATTTGATTGCTTAACCACAGCGGCGTCTCCTCATTCTTGTTACACCCAATGTAGGAACCCGCGCTTACGACACTCTGACTGCTTCAAAAATTTTTATAAACGAGAACACTTCTTGTTACATTAATGATTACTATTTGATAAACTAGAGACATTAAATTTCAACTAACCACTCGCAGGAAAGTCCTTATCACCATGAATAACACTTTCAAAAAACTGATTTCAGTTTCAATAGCCGGTTTGATTGGCATGAGCGCTGCTGCGCATGCCAACGACCAAGTCATCAACCTGTACTCGGCTCGCCACTACTCAACTGACGAAAGAATGTATGAGGACTTCACCAGGCAAACCGGTATAGCCATCAAGCGCCTTGAACTGGGTGACGAGGCCTTGCTTGAACGCCTGCGCAGCGAAGGTGCCCGTAGCCCTGCCGACGTGGTTCTTTTGGTTGACGCCGCCCGCCTTGCCACTGCTCAACTGGATGGTCTGTTTCAGCCCGTAAAATCCAAAGTACTCAGCGATAAAATTCCTGCGCAATTTACCGGTGAAAATGGCTTGTGGTACGCATTCTCGGCACGCAGCCGCGTGATCGTTTACAACAAAGCGAATATCGATCCAAAACTGGCCCAAAACTACGAAGACCTGGCCAAACCTGCATTGAAAGGTAAAGTGTGCACACGCACGGGATCACACCCCTACATGCTTTCCCTGATGAGCAGCATGATCAACAACCTGGGTGAAAAAGGCGCTGAAACATGGGCAAAAGGCGTTGTGGCCAATATGGCGCGCAGCCCCAAAGGCGGTGACACCGATCAAATTCGCGCAGTGGCCACTGGTGAATGCGGCGTTGCGCTAACCAACAGTTATTACTGGGTTCGTTTGCTGAAATCTGACAAACCTGAAGACAAAGACGTAGTGTCCAAAGTTGGCTTTATTTGGCCCAATCAAAGCAGCTATGGCGTACACATGAACGTATCTGGCGGTGCTGTGGCCAAAAATGCACCGAACCGCGAAGGCGCAATCAAGTTTCTGGAATACCTGGCCAGTGATTCTGCCCAAAAATACTTCGCCAACGGCAACAATGAATGGCCAACCGTGCCTGGCGTGAAGGTTGAAAATGCTGCTTTGGATTCTCTGGGATCCTACAAGCAAGATGTAACACCTGCGAAAACACTGGCTGCCAATACCGCCTTGTCGCAGCAAATTATGGATCGCGTGGGTTACAAGTAAGTAAATTTGTAAATTTACTGACATTCAACCCGTAAAATTGCCTCACATTTTTTGTGGGGCTTTTTTTATTCACAAAACGGAAAGAAGCTTGCTACACTTCGATGCATCAATGTAACCGGCTAGTAAATTGGTGAAAAAAACGAACGAGAAGAATAAAAACACCGTGCCTACTCTCGAGACAAAACGCTTGGGTACACGCAAGGTGCCCAAGGAACAACGAATGAGCCAAATTCTGGACGTGGCTGGCTCTGTGTTTTCTCGCCACGGCTTTCACTCCACCAGCATGGAACAGATTGCCGAAGGCGCTGGCGTTACCAAGCCCCTGCTTTACCGCTACTTTGGCTCGAAAGATGCGCTGTACCTGGCTACCATTACCCAGGTGGGCAATCACCTCATGTCAGGTTTAAGCTTGCTGATGAGCAACCCGAACCCCAAAGACCGGCTGAAACTGATCATGCTCAGTTTTTTGACGTTTGTAGAACGTCACCGGGATGGATGGTCTGTGCTTTATAACGAGGCATTGACCAGCGTTGGCCCTGTTGGTGAAAAAGTAGCATTCTTCCGAACCAGCTTTATTGAAGCAGCGGCCAAAACCATTGAAGAACTCAACGCCCCCCAAAAAAGTAAAAATGACGACAAAGCCGGTGTTCAGGCTGTGGCTTTGGCCAACATCATGGTGGGGGCAGTAGAAGCTGGTGCGCGTTGGTGGATTCAGCACCCGGAAATTCCGATTCGCGACATGCAAAAGTTGATTGAAACCAGCTTGATGCCGGGACTGTCGGAAAGATAGCGGAATTTGTGAATTCGCATGACCGCTTAGTTTTTATTGGCAGCTGGCGATGTGCGGCTGTCGCTAAGCTTTGCAGCAGCGTTGCTCGTTGCGCCGATTAAAGATCAAGTCGCCCAACTTGATTCGCAGCGAGGGGCGACCTGCAAGGTCGATGCGAACACACTTTTGTGTTTCGCATGAACCGAGCCTGAATCAATGTTGGGGAATTCGACTTTGATGAAGGCGCAATGAGTGACGCGCTGCGAAGCAGACACACGAATAAATTACAGCACATCAATCAACTCGAAATACTGCCCACCATCAACACTTTCGAATCCCGCTCAGCCAGCACTTCAAACTTCGAAGCACCACCAGCAGTTACGTGCTTCACCGAAATACCGGATGGCAAAAACACGGGCTGCTTGAAGGACAAATCAAACCTGCTTGCGCGCGCACCCAAACTGGCTTCAACAATGCTCAAGGTTTTTGCTGCAGTCCACATGCCATGCACAATCGCTTGCTTGAAACCAAACATTTTTGCAGTTTGCGCATACAGGTGAATGGGGTTGTAATCATTGGAAACCTTGGCGTACTTGCGGCCCTGGTTTTCAGGCACTTTCACTGCAGCGTATTGCGCACCAATTGCACTTAAAGGCTCTACAGGCGCGGGCTTCGTTAACGGCTTCGGCATGCCTTTCACGCGGCACAGAATGGTCATTACACTGCTCCAGTGAACTTCATCGCCCACCAGAAATTGCGTGTGTACATCAAATTCCAGACCCAGTGAAATACTGCGTGTGTCGCCCACAGTCACCAACACATCGTACGGCACGCCATACTCAAGCGGCTTGGCACATTCAATCGAATTGTGCAGGTGGACCATGCCCAACATCGGCATGGGGTGCTCGGGGCGGCTGAGCAAATACATGTGCAGGGGCGAAGCCACAACCTGTGGCGCTGTCAGGGAAATTTCATCTTCCTTGAAACCACACACGGCGTTGTACTGGCGCACCCACTCACGGTCAATAAACACTTTCTTCACCCGGGCACCCAGGCGCGCGGCCTGTGTGTCGGGTTTCGGTTTTTTATTGGACGTGGTGGCAGCCTTCAGCAGCAGCGCCTTGCCGTTCGGAAACTCAGACAGCTCGAAAAATTTCGCCGCTGCTTTCAGGGTGTCATTCACGCTCATGATTTCACTTCTCGATAATTGCCGTTACACCGATACCACCGGCTGCACAAATGGAGATCAAGCCCTTGCCGCTGCCTTTCTCGTTCAACAGCTTGGCCAAGGTGGCGATAATGCGGCCACCAGTTGCAGCAAATGGGTGACCCACCGCCAGTGAACCGCCTTTTACGTTCAGCTTGCTGCGGTCAATTGAACCCAAAGCAGCGTCAAGGCCCAGTTTTTCTTTACAGAACTTGGGGTCTTCCCAGCTCTTCAATGTGCATAGAACCTGTGCAGCAAATGCTTCGTGAATTTCATAGAAATCGAAGTCTTGCAGTTTCATATTGGCTTTTTTCAGCATGCGTGGCACAGCGTAAGCAGGCGCCATCAACAGGCCTTCTTTGCCTGATACAAAATCAACACCGATTGTTTCGCTGAAAGTGAGGTACGCCAAAGGCTTGATGCCGCGTGCTTTGGCCCAGTCTTCCGAGGCCAACAAAACAGCAGAAGCACCGTCTGTCAGTGGCGTGGAGTTACCGGCAGTCATGGTGCCCTTGCCGCTCTTGCGGTCAAACGCAGGCTTCAAACCTTGCAGCTTTTCAACAGAGGAATCAGCACGCAGGTTGTTGTCGCGAGTCAGTCCGTTGAATGGCACCACCAGGTCGTCGAAGAAACCTTCTTCGTAAGCTTTGGCCGCTTTCAAATGGCTGCTAACAGCCAGTTCGTCCTGCTCTTCGCGGGTAATTCCCCAAGTTTGCGCCATTACTTCGCAGTGCGCACCCATGCTCATTTTTGTGCGGGGTTCGGCGTTTGCAGGTGGCAGTGGTGCCAAGTGCTTGGGGCGAATTTTCAACAAGGCAGCCAGCTTGCCCTTGGTGTCGCGGGCGCGGTTGGCTTCCAGCAAAATTTTGCGCAGGCCTTCGCTTACTGCAATCGGTGCATCGGTGGTGGTGTCTACACCACCGGCCATGCCCACTTCAATTTGACCCAATGCAATTTTGTTGGCGACAACAATTGCCGCTTCCAGACCAGTACCGCAAGCCTGCTGAATGTCGAATGCAGGTGTCATTGGGCTCAAGCCTGAACTCAATACTGATTCACGGCACAGGGAAAAATCGCGGCTGTGCTTAACCACTGCACCGGCAACTACATCGCCCAGTTCTTCGCCATGCAGCTGGAACTTGTCAACAACACCGCGAAATGCTGCGGTCAGCATGTCCTGGTTGGATTTGCCAATGTAAGCAGTATTTGAACGTGCAAATGGAATACGTGAACCGCCAATAATGGCAACGCGACGACCGTGTTTCATAGAATTTTCTCCAAATAATTTTTTTAGTTGCAGGCAGCGAATTTGTATTTAAGCGCCCACCAGGTTTTGTCCGCACACACGCAAGGTGGCACCGTTTACACCAGCAGCCAAGGGGCTGGCCATGAAGGTCACTGCTTCTGCAATATCCACTGGCAAACCGCCCTGGGACAGGCTGGACAAACGACGCGCCACTTCGCGGGTTACCACGGGAATAGCGGCTGTCATTTGTGTTTCGATAAAGCCAGGGGCAATCGCGTTAATCGAGATACCCTTGCCTTCCAGTTGCTTGGCCATGGCGTCCACGTAACCAATCACCGCGCTCTTGGTCGCTGCATAGTTGGTTTGGCCTGCGTTACCAGCAATGCCGCCAATGGATGAAATACACACAATGCGCGCATTCGCGCCGAATGCGTCACCCGCCAGCAATTGGTCATTACAACGAACAATCGCACCCAGGTTTACATCCAGCACCATGTCCCACAAGTGGGCAGCCATATTGCGCATCATTTTGTCGCGGGTAATACCGGCGTTGTGCACAATAATGTCGATCTTGCCGCCCTTATTGGCCACAGCGCCGGCAGCTACAGCAGCCAGCTTGTTGCCAGCATCTGCATCGGTAATGTCCAGCGGGCAGGCAATGCCACCAATGCTGCTCATGGTTGCACCCAAGGTGCTTTCGTCGGCAGGGCGATCCACACCGATCACAGTTGCGCCTTCACGGGCCAATACTTCGGCAATGGCAGCACCAATGCCGCGCGCAGCACCGGTTACAACCGCCAGCTTGCCGGTCAGTGGCTTCTCGGAAAATTCTGTAATTTTCACACCCTTGGGTGCGCCAACCACAGGCAACACCTGACCAGTCACGAAAGCTGAGTGCGGGCTGAGGAAAAAGCGCAGTGCGCCTTCAATGCCGTTTTCGGCGCCGGTTTTTACCTGAATCAAATTGGCGGTTGTACCGTTCTTGCCGCTTTCTTTCGCAAGGCTGCGAATAAAACCGGGCAACGAAGACTGTGCTGTTTCAGCCAAAGCATCTTTGGAATCACCGCGCGGGCGGCCGATGACAACAATACGGCTGTTTGATGGCACCTTGCGCAGGCGTGGGTTAAAAAAGTCGTACAACAAACGCAGGTCGGCTACATTCGCAGCAGCTGTTACGTCGAGTACATACACATTTTCAGGCACACCATTGTCGGCCTGGGAAATACTCACGTCCACTTTGGCATTGGCTGCGGCTTGCTTGACACCATCCAAACCAGCCAAATCAGCAGACACCTTGATCGCTGCGCCCATGGCATTCAACGCCTTGACCACCGCTGTGGCAACGGGGCCAAATGCGCTTGCGCCCACCAAAGCATTTGAATTGGCCAGCGCTTTCTCGGCATAGCCCGCTTTGGCCCGCTTCAACATGGGGGGCACGGGCAGGCCCAGTGCGGCTGCAATTTGTTTACCTGTGGAGGTGTGAACAAATTCAAGAATTTTGTCGGCCATGAGTCTCGTCCTTTTTATAGGGGGAATGTCTTTTTTCAGGGCTTAGCATAGCCCAGCAAGACAATGTTACTGTTGCGTAACTTGGGAGTGTATAGAAACTTGGCGAGAAAATCGTAGAGGGTCGTCTCTAACCCGGAAAGGTTAAAGGCGTATCACCCGGTTGCCAAGGGTTGTATTTCACCATGGCTTGCTCCAGCAGGGGCGATTCCAGAAAAGCCGCCAACCACTGCTTCAATGCGCTGTAACCAGGAGCGGCATCAAACCACGCCTCGTCCGCAATTCTGAATTGGCGCACAAAAGGCAAAATTGCATAATCCGCAAAACTGGGTTGGCCGCCAAACAGGTAAGGCCCCTGCTTTTCAAGCACGGCATTCCAATTCACCAAAATTTTTTCGCAGGCGTCACGGTGCACAAGCGGATCACAGGTGTAGTTTTCGGTGTCGGTTTTTACGTGGTAACGGTGGGGATATTTATAGCGGTCCAGGTTGCGCTTGAATTCACCATCCAGCAAGGCAATCCATTCATCGCACTGTTGCTGTTGTTCTGAATTCAGCGCCAACCAGTCGGCCGGAAAATTCTGCCGCACTGCCCAACGCATCACATCCAGGCTTTCGTCGATCACGGTGCCATCAGTCAACCACAGCACAGGCACAGTACCCTTCGGTGAAATTTCAAGCATGTGTGCCGGTTTGGCACGCAGTACCAACTCGCGAACCTCAACCTTCAAACCAGCCGCAACTATCGCCAGGCGAGCGCGCATGGCGTAGGGGCAGCGGCGAAAGGTGTACAGCACTGGCAAGCCAAGTTGGTGTTCCACCCTGCTTACTCCGTGTGTGTTTCTTGGTGTGGCACTTCCTGTTGTGGTACTTCTTTAGGCAACATCTTGCGGCCAATGTGCTTTTCATTGCGCATCTTGGCCAGTTGAATTTGCTTTTGCCGTTCACCAAAGCGCTTCTTCTGGTCTTCGGTCAGCGAATCGTAGCAATACGGGCAACCCACGCCCTGAATGTACTTCTCGCTTTGTTTTTCTTCATCGGTAATTGGCATGCGGCAAGCATGGCACAGGTCGTAATGCCCCACCTGCAAGCCATGCGTTACTGAAACACGCTGATCAAACACAAAGCACTCACCTTTCCACAAACTTTGCTCTTCGGGAATTTCTTCCAGGTACTTCAAAATGCCGCCTTCAAGGTGATACACCTCGTCAAAGCCTTGCTCCAACATGTACGCAGTGGACTTTTCACAGCGAATGCCACCGGTACAAAACATTGCAATTTTCTTTGGGCGTTTGTCAGCAGGCAGGCTTTTCAAATTCTTTTCAACCCACTCCGGAAATTCGCGGAAGGTGGTGGTGGCGGGGTCAACAGCACCTTCAAAAGTGCCAATCGCGTACTCGTAATTGTTTCGGGTATCAATCACCAAGGTGTCGGGGTCTTGAATCAGCGCGTTCCAGTCAGAAGGCTTCACATAGCGCCCCACCAAGCGGTTGGGATCAATTCCATCTTTGCCCATGGTCACAATTTCACGCTTCAACTTCACCTTCATGCGCGTGAAAGCCTGCTCCGGCGCAATTGAATACTTGGGCGCTAAATCTGCAAACCGGGAATCGGCCCACAAAAAATTCATCAGCGCAACAATACCCGCGCGCGGTGCGCTCACCGTGCCGTTAATTCCTTCCTTGGCCAGCAACAAAGTGCCTAAAACACCGTTTGAAGTGCACACAGCCTCCAGCCTTGGCTTGATTTCCTCGAAATCGGGCAGGCTCACAAACTTGTAAAGGGCCGCAACTACAATTTGCTCAGACTGCGGAATGGTCTCTTCGGTCATCGACATGGCAATTCTTTCTAAAAAATTTCTTTCTGACAAAACAACTTGGCAACTTAGTAACTCAGCCCGCTATTGTAACCGAGCGCCAAGTTTTACCCAATCAAGCAAAAAAGCAAAGCTGCATGGGCTTTGGTAAACTGGTCTCAAAGCACGCCGTGCAGCGGCCTCACCTACTACAAGAAAACACATCATGAATGCCTTCTGGATATTGGTCCTTCTAATTTTGGTTTCAGGCTTTTTCGCCCTGTCGGAAATGGCACTGGCCTCCAGCCGTCGGTCCAAGCTACAAGCCATGGCTGATGCAGGCAACCCGAAAGCCCGAATCGCCCTTCAAATCATGGACAACCCAAGCCGCCTGCTGGCTGCCACGCAAACCGGCATTACTGCCGCAGCCTTGCTCATGGGTATTTATGGTGAATCGGCGCTCAGCGCCACTTTCCAACACACAATCGACCAGCATTTCCCGGCACTTTCAAGCTGGGCCAACGTTATTTCATTCACAGTCACCATTGCCTTGGTAACCGCCTTCTCGATCATTTTTGGCGAAATTGTGCCAAAACGCCTGGCCATTGCCAACCCGGAAAAGGTTGCTGCATTTTGTGCACCCTTCATGGCCATATTCCTGAAAGTGCTCAGCCCTGCCATTGCATTGCTGTCCAAAGGTTCCGACCTGGTGCTCAGTTTTATTCCCTTCAAAGCCGCGCCCGCAGTCAGCACCATCGAAGAAATTCAGGCCTTTCTCGATGAAGGTGCAAAAACAGGCATGCTGGCACCCGAAGAACGACACCTGATGAGCAATGTGTTGCGCCTTGAAGACCGCCGCCTGGCCTCTGTTATGACACCAGTTAGCGACATTGCCTATCTCGATTTACATGCCCCGCGGGAAGACAACCTGCGATTGCTTCGCGAAGCGCCTCACTCCATGCTGCCCATTTGCAAAGGCAGCTTGCAGCAAGTCATTGGCGTGGCCGAAAGCCATGACATTCTTCAAGCCGCCATGGAAGGCGACATTGATTTCGCAGAAATTCCGCTGCAAAACGCCCTGTTCGTACCCGCCTCACTCACGCTGGTTGATTTGCTGCGCACTTTCCGTCAACAGAAAAAAACATTTGCCTTCGTAGTCAGCGAATTTGGCATGACTGAAGGCATTGTGACTATCGATGATGTACTTTCAAGTGTAGTGGGCGATATGATGCCCATGATGGACACACCTGAGGAAGCCCTTGCCGTAAAACGGGATGACGGTTCCTGGTTACTCGATGGCCTGCTACCCATTGATGAAATGAAAGTCAAACTGGGAATTCGCGATTTACCCCAGGAAGACTTGGGTAACTTTCACACTGTGGGTGGTTTTGTGCTGGCTTCACTGGGTCGAATTCCGAAAAAAACCGAGAAGTTCGACTGGAATGAATGGCGCTTTGAAGTGGTTGACGTTGACCGAAACAGAGTTGACCAAGTACTGGCAACACCCAATGCAGCGACGCACAAGTCAGCAATTTGATAAACACATACTGATAATTGTCATACCCCCCAACTTCACGCATGCAGTGCTTAGCCTGCCAATCAAAGTTATCAGACTCATCCGGTTCTAGGTCGTTTCGCTAAAGGCGGTTGCTGTGCCTCGTCATCGCTTAGGCCCAAAAGAACCTCGACCAAGTCTTGATCATAAACCGACGATCCATCCTGACTATCCCAAGATTGAGATTGCTCCAAACCAACATCCTGTTGAGCCTCAGGCCCGTCAGGTTTATCGGAGGCCAGCTCAAGCAATTCTTGCAAAAACTGTTCGTCCTCGTGATCGACGTGCGATAAAGAATCGGAATCCGCGCGCCCACGGCGCTCTACAACAGCCTCCGCTGAACCTTCAGGAGAATGATCACTCCTCATTTTCTGGATCACGCTCCCGATATCAGAACGCAGAAACTTCCTGATCAACTCTGCGGCACTTAATTTTTCACTGGTAATTAATCCGAGTAAAAATTGCCTGTTCTCGCTCAGAAGACCTATCACTCTGGCGACTTGTGAGCCATATTGATTCAAAAGCTCAACAATAGAGGTCGGCGAGAACTTGCCTGGGCCAATTAGCTCCAATAACGCATCCTTATGCTCGCCAAGCGCTGTTAGACCCTCAACTACATTGGCCCTGCTGCGTTGCAATGCAAAGGTCAGATCTTTTGCACTAAATTTATACGGCCCAATTAACTGAAACAAGGTATCTTTATTCGCACTTAGCGCCTTGATCGCCTGTTCCAGATTTTGGCCAGTGCCCCCCAAAATAAAAGCAATCTGGTTAGAGGAAAATTTGTAATCGCCAATTAATTCAAACAAAAGATTTTGGTTCACCAAAATTAGTTGGATCGCCTCATTGATAGTCGCAGCCCGACCACTAAGTATCGTAGCCAAATTGCTACCTGTAAACTTCCCGTGGCGAATCAGATCAAACAATTCAGCCTTATGCAGCTCCAACGCAGAAATAACATTCTCTGTGTTCACACCAGCACCGGTCAATAGATGAGCAAGATTACTGGTCGAGAATTTATTGGACCCCAACAATTCCCTCAAGACTGCTTCGTTGGTATTCAACGTTTGCAGAACCCACGCGCAATTGCAACGTGATTTGGACAACAAGAAGGAAACATTTCTGGAAGTGAAGCCCAAACCATTTTTCAACGAATCGATAATTTCGCGGTTTTGACTTATCGCTTGAGCGACCTTTTTGAAACCACTCTCACTACGTACCGAACCAACAATACTGGTCAAGTTTTCTCGAACAAAACCCAATTCAATGATCTCGGGATAATCCCTGTGCAGAATTTCGTTTAATACAGTGTGGAGAGTTTTTGTAGGAGACATTGAAAAAGTCAGCACAAACAAAGGCTAAGCACTTTAGCATCACTCAAACTTTATTCGTACTGATCACCTGAAAATGCCGCGATCAATCAACAACAAGGATACGGTCACTGTTTAGTGCCTACTATAGTACCCACTACAGCAACGGCACTCGAGCAAAAGCCGCAAAGGCTTTAATCAGAACCTTTGGTCAAGCCCTTGGGCATTGGAAAAGCAATATTCTCCTCCACTCCCTCCAGGTTACGCACCGACAAAGCGCCCCACTCTTTCAAACGCTTCACAACGCCTTGCACCAAATGCTCGGGCGCAGAGGCACCGGCAGTAAGGCCTACGTGCTTTACACCATCGAACCACTGCTGCTGAAGGCAATCTGCATTTTCAATTAACTTGGCTGGTACTCCCAACTTCTCAGCCACTTCGCGCAAGCGGTTTGAATTCGAACTGCTGGGGCTTCCCACCACCAGCACCAAATCAACTTGTCGGGCCATAAACTTCACAGCATCCTGTCGGTTTTGCGTGGCATAACAAATGTCTGCCTTCTTGGGCTCACGTATATTTGGAAACTTGGCCTTGAGTGCTGCAATTACCTTCGAGGCATCATCCACGCTCAAGGTAGTTTGGGTAACAAAAGCCAGTTGAGTACCTTCAAGAAGGTTCAGTTTTTCAACATCGTCCTCGGTTTCCACCAGGTAAATACCGTCTTTTACCTGGCCCATAGTGCCTTCCACCTCGGGGTGGCCTGCGTGGCCAATCATGATGATTTCACAACCTTGCGCACGCATTTTGCTCACCTCCACATGCACCTTGGTCACCAGCGGGCAAGTGGCATCAAATACTTTCAAACCCAAACTTTCAGCCTGAGTTCGAACATCTTGCGACACGCCGTGGGCAGAAAAAACAACCGTAGAACCGGTGGGCACATGTTCCAGTTCGTCCACAAATATGGCGCCTTTGCCACGCAAATCCTCCACCACGGTTTTGTTGTGAACAATTTCATGCTTCACATAAATTGGCGAACCAAATTGCTGCAACGCGCGTTCCACAATTTCAATGGCACGGTCAACGCCCGCACAAAATCCGCGTGGCTGGGCCAGGCTAATTTCCATACTCACCTCACAACACCCCTATCAACTGCACCTCAAAAGTCAGCGCCTTGCCTGCCAGGGGGTGGTTAAAATCAAACAAAATATCGTCTTCACGCTCTTCCACAACCGTACCAGCAAACTGGCCACCATCCGGCGCCGGAAAATGCACAAACTCTCCGGGCTCAAAAGTAGTGCCCTCTTCGGCATACTTCGCCAACAAGGCCTTGCTCACAGGGCGAAATAAATCCGGGTTGGTATCACCATAACCATTGCCAGCAGGCAAAGTAAAAATATCGCGCTGCCCCGCCTGCATGCCAAACAGGCAACGCTCCAAGCCCTCAGCCAACTGGCCCGCGCCAATGGTCAGCGTGGCGGGCTTATCCTCAAATGTTGAAACAATCACCTGCTGGCTTTCAGCCAAGCGAATGCGATAATGAAGGGTCACGAATGAAGATTCGTTCACCACGGGCTTGGGCTGTACTGCATCGGTCATTTCAAGATCCTGAATTCATTTCAAAAACCGCTCTATTCTACGCCTTTGAAAGTATTCGGGCAGCCACTGGCTGGCGCGAATGATTCAAGTTACACACCACATTGTGGTAATAACTCAGGGGTAAGCCTTTAATAATCGCATTGAATAACCAACACAGGAGTTTGAACGCCATGGCCTTTAACACGGAAAACCACCCGGGAGTCAGCACCGAAGTGCCTGCTGCTACACAAGGTTTTGTGCTAAATCACAGCATGTTGAGAATCAAAGACCCTGAGGTATCGCTGGATTTTTACACCCGTGTACTGGGCATGAGAGTACTTAGAAAACTCGACTTCGAAGAAATGAAGTTTTCACTGTATTTTTTGGCGCGAATCAATGCGAACGATCAGATACCCCAAGATGAAGGCTCACGCACGGCGTGGACATTCAGCCAGACCGGTATTCTTGAGCTGACCCACAACTGGGGTACCGAAAACGAGCCGGAATTCAAATATCACGATGGCAACCTGCAACCGCAAGGATTCGGCCACATTTGCTTTTCTGTGCCAGATCTCGCCGCCGCCATCCGCTGGTTTGACGAGAACCAGGTCACCTATGTGAAACGCCCCGAACAGGGCAAAATGAAAAACGTTGCCTTCATCAAAGACCCCGACGGCTACTGGATCGAAATTGTCCAGCCATCACTGCTTCACACATTGGGAAATCCTGTTAAGTAAGAAGCGTATAGTTCAAAGGATTACGGGAACTTGGATGCACCGAGGGCCACCAAGTGGCTTTCAGGTTCAACTCTCCATGAGCATTCAAAGCTGGCCCAAACACGACCGCCCACGCGAGCGACTCATCAAACAAGGAGCTCAGGCGCTTTCCGACGCAGAATTGCTGGCTATTTTCCTGCGTACAGGCCTGCCCGGTAAAAGTGCTGTCGACCTTGCCCGTGAAATGATTACGCAGTTTGGCGGCTTGCAAAATCTGAACCGTGTTTCATTGGCTGAATGGGTTCAAATTCGCGGCCTGGGCGAAGCCAAATATGCCCAATTGCGCGCCTGCCTTGAAATGGCCAAACGCTGTCTCAGTCATCAATTAAGCCATGAACTGCAAGAATCACCAAACGGCACGCTGGCCTCCCCCGACCTGTTTGAACAATTTGTTCGTGCCCAAATCGGCCTTAGCGACATCGAAAACTTTTTGGTAATCGCCCTGGACAGTCAATTAAAAGTACTGGAACACAAAATCCTGTCCAGTGGCACTGTGAACAAAACCGCGGTTTTTCCGCGTGAAGTGCTTAAATTTGCCATACAAACCAATGCGCCCCGCGTCATGGTGGCGCACAATCACCCCAGCAATTGCTGCACGCCCAGCAGCGCAGATGACCGCCTTACCCGCGAGCTTTTTACAGCCCTGGCGCTGGTTGACATTGAATTGGTTGATCATTTGGTGGTCGGCCTCACCTGTGGCTACTCCTACCGCCTGCACAATCGCCCACCTTTTTAAGCTTTTCCGCAAAAAAGGCTGGGCAAAACATTCGTAATTGGTTACAATCTTGGACTTCGCCGCAAATCCATGGTTTTATCAGTTCATTCCATGTGGTTTTGCAGATACACTAATTTGCTGAATTTTTTGGGGTCATCATGGCTCGCGTATGTCAAGTAACGGGTAAGCGCCCGATGGTTGGAAACAAAGTTTCCCATGCCAACAACAAAACAAAACGTCGTTTCCTGCCTAACTTGCAGTCACGCAAGTTTTGGGTTGAAAGCGAAAACCGCTGGGTTCGCCTGCGTTTAACAAACAACGCCCTGCGCACTATCGACAAAAACGGCATTGATGCTGTTTTGGCCGATCTCCGTGCACGTGGCGAAATCTAAGCAGGAGTAAATCATGGCTAAAGGTGGTCGCGAAAAAATCAAACTCGAGTCTTCTGCTGGTACTGGTCATTTTTACACAACGACCAAAAACAAGCGCACGAAGCCCGAGAAAATTGAAATCATGAAATACGACCCAGTGGTTCGTAAACATGTTTCATACAAAGAAACCAAGTTGAAGTAATTTGATCTACTTCGCTGTTTCAATAGAAACCCGCTACTGAAATTCAGAGCGGGTTTTTTGCTGCATTTTTACCAAAGTAACTCAATCACTCCATCTAAAACAAATACCCCCTATCTCCAAACGGGGGAAAGTATTAAACACTCACCTGTAGGCGTACACATCGCGAAGTCAATTTATGCTGAAGTGCAATTTACAGCAAGCACACTCTCAAACATGACACAGAAGCCTATCCGAATTGTACATTCCTGGCTGATCGCAAGCGCCGTCCTAACACTGCTCACGACCGCATCTGCAACACAAGAAAAATCCCTTCGAAGCGAATTCGAACGCGTTGTTGGTTCTGTCCTTGGTAGCGAAATGTTCGTCTCGTGCGGACACAGCAGCTCCTTTAAAATCACGTCACATATTATTGGTAGCCCTAAGCTTGTACTGGAAATCAGGTATCGAATGGGTACCCCTAGAGGATGCTAACTTCAAAGATGCCGGCGTCGTGTTTAAAGGACTAGGAATCGAAGGTGGGGTGCCACTTAAAGATCTGAAAATTGATGCTGATCTTCCAATCTTCAATTCTGGTACTGGTCACAAAAAAAGGACAAGTAAAGACTATTTTATAAAAGGCAAAGAGTCGGACATTACGCCTTATGAATATACGCTTGACATGGTTCGAGGTCGCCTAATCATCACCAACTCAATTCCGATTAAAAATTACCTACGACTTGATGTAGAAAAATACACCAAAGAACAATCCATACTTGACACTCCACGGATTCAAACCGACGAAGAAAAAGCAGAAGAGAAAATCAGGAGAAAGGATCGCGATGATGCAATCAAGGCAGCGATAGAACAATACGAAAAGGAGCTGGAAGTTGTGACTCCAGCACGAAGGCACCAACTCACCGAATACTGCAATCTTGAAAAATAGATGTCTATGTGACAGGGGGTAGTTTGCTGCGCGCCACCACAACATTAATCCACAACCATCAAAAGACAAGCCGCTGACTCTCATCAGCGGCCGCCCAAAATCACAAAGCCTTTAAATTAATTACGCAGCGTATCGGCGGATTCGAATGGACATATCCTCCAACCAACGAATGCCGCTTTGCTCAGCACGCTCACACCAGGCTTGCAGCTGAACTAGCATTTGCTCCCGGCTTAAATTAGTTCGTTCCCAGATTTGCCTAAGCTCAGCGCGCATTTCAACCAAAGTGTTGATCATCTTGGATTGTGCACATAGCTGGGCGAGTTCGGCTCGCTGTACATCGCATAATTTGGCTTCATCCATCGACAACAACTTGGTACCCTTCGCCAGCACTTTGCGCTCTTGCGCGTTGGAGGCTTTCAATTTCAGGGCAGCCACTTCTGAGCGGAATGCCTTGCGCATGGAACTGGCATAGCGTGCCATCACATCGTAACGGTGGTTAACAACAGCCTGAACAGTTACCAAACTGAGTACAGGTTTGTTTTCAGAAGAAAACTTCGGTGATTCAGCCACTTTTTTCACTTTGGCCAAACCCAAGAAACTGAAAATTCGGATGTAAACCCAACCAATGTCAAATTCGTACCACTTGTTACTCAATTTGGCAGATGTAGCATGAGTATGGTGGTTGTTGTGAAGCTCTTCACCACCAATCAAAATACCCCATGGGAAAATGTTACGGCTCGCATCGGGACAATCGAAGTTGCGGTAGCCCCAATAGTGACCAATTCCGTTGATCACACCCGCAGCCAACACAGGGATCCACAACATCTGAATGGCCCAAATGCTTACGCCAGGAAAACCAAACAAAATAACGCTGAGAACCAGAGTAAAACCTACACCTTGCCATGGAAAACGCTCGTATACCTGACGCTCCAGCCAATCATTCGGGGTTCCATGGCTGTATCTAGCCAGGGTTTCAGGGTTCTTGGCTTCGGCGCGGTACAACTCGGCACCCTGCCAAAACACGGTTTTCAAACCACGGGTTTGCGGACTGTGAGGATCATCAGGGGTTTCACATTTAGCATGATGCTTGCGGTGAATCGAAGCCCAAGCGCGGGTGCTCATTCCGGTGGTTAACCACAACCAGGCACGGAAAAAATGAGCCAAGGCCGGGTGTACATCCAATGCACGGTGGGCCTGACAACGATGCAAATAAACAGTTACAGCCACAATGGTAATGTGAGTAACAATCAGGGTGTAAATCACCATTTGGCCAATGCTTGCACCGGTAATACCCGAGGTCAAAAATTCAATCATATTTTCACTAACTCTCAACAGGTCGTATTTCAAGGGTTACGGCCATCTCAATTTGCTTCTGAAGGAGCCGTATCATATTTTCAGTGTACAAGTGTACTTTTAAAGCCGAAACACATTTGGAAATTATATTCAGTTCAGGCTTTGGAACGTTGTAACACTGCCGCAAAAAAGCCGTCCGATTCACCATCTTCTGGCCACAATCGAAGCATGTCGTCGGTCGTGTTTGCCTTGACAGGCCGCTCTCCAGGGTTCAGCACCTCGGTCCAGCGGCGAAGCCGGAATTCCGGATGACTTTCCAGGAACGCGTTGACGATGTCTTCGTTTTCATCTCGAAGAACACTGCATGTGATGTAAACAAGCCGACCATCGGGCTTTACCAGTTTGGCCGCATGCTCGATGATGGATTTTTGCTTCGCAGTTAATTCTGCCAGACTCTGCAGGTTCTGTCTAAATTTAAGGTCCGGGTTACGCCTTAATGTGCCCATGCCACTGCATGGCACATCGGTTACCACGCGGTCAGCCTTGCCAAAATATTTGTTCAGTCGCGGATCGGCCTCGTCGTTAATCACCATGGTGTAAAAGTTACTTAAACCTGAGCGGGCGGCACGGGGCTTGAACTTCACCAAGCGTTTTTCAGAAGTATCCAGCGCCACAATCCGGCCGGTGTTCTTCATTTGCGCACCAATCGCCAGGGTTTTACCGCCCGCACCAGCACAAAAATCGATCACCAAATCACCACGGCGCGGCGCAACCAAGCGGCTAACCCACTGGCTGCCGGCATCTTGCACCTCAAAGTAACCCTCTTGAAACACTTCGGTTTTACCCACAATCGGCTTGCCCACTGCACGCAAACCTTCCGGCAGGCCCTCAATCGGATTTACTTGAATACCCATATTAATCAATGCGGCCAATAAATCGGTGGTGCTGGCCTTTACTGTGTTTACGCGCAAATCAAGCGGTGCTGCACTTAATACCGCCTGCGAGAATGATTCTGCACGTTCAACCCCAAATTGCTCTGCCAGCTTGGTGTAAAACCACTCAGGCAAACAGGTGCGCGCTTCAATGCCAAGATTCTCGGCCGAAATATTGATAACACGGCTTAACCACTCATTGTCGGCCTGCTTGCCTGCAGACCAAATTTGCTCGGGTGCACCCGACCACAACAGGGCCAACTTGGCCTGACGAACCACGGAAGGACCCTCGCCAGATTGAGCCAGGTGGTTAATTCGGTAGCGATAACGCAGCCAGCAATACACAGCCTCGGCCACCATGGGGCGGTCGCGACCACCCAGTTCGGGATGGTCTTTGAAAAATCGGGAAATTGCCGCATCGGCCGGGCCTTCAAACTGAGCCAACAGGTCGATTAACTGCGCAACCGTGCTAACCAAGCCGTAACGCGACTGCGCGCCCTGCCGCTCAACCTTGCTGTCGCGCCTAGTGCTGGGTTTGCGAAATGGGGTGTTTTTACTAGACCCGGCCATATTGAATATCCTGTTTTATTGAATTGCGTGAACCAGGGCTGTGGCCAAAGTGCCTTCCAGCTTGCCGTTCACCATTTTAATTTGCCCGGTGGCCAGCGCCGCCAGTGCACGGGGATAAATTTGATGCTCTAGCACCAACACCCGCGCAGCCAGTGTTTCTGCGGTATCGCCGGGCAGTACCTGCAATAGCGCCTGGTCCACAATTGGGCCGTGGTCCAATTCTGGCGTAACCAGGTGAACCGTTACCCCATGTACCCGCACCCCAGCATCAATGGCCTGCTGGTGAGTTTTCAAACCGGGGAAGGCAGGCAACAGCGAGGGGTGGATGTTGACCAGCCGCCCCAAATACCGATTCACAAAGCCTTCAGTGAGCACGCGCATAAAGCCGGCCAGCACAACCCAACCAGGCTGATACTGGTCCACCAAAGCGGCCAACGCTGCATCAAAAGCCTCACGGCTTTCGTATTCGGTGTGATCAAGAACAGCCGTATCGATTCCTGCAGATTGCGCCAAAGCCAAACCAGCCGCCGCAGGGCGGTTGGAAATGACAGCACGAATTTGATAGGCCCCGGTCTGTTTGGCGTGATCGATCAGGGCATTCAAGTTTGAACCCCGCCCCGAGATCAAAATGACGACGGAAGGTATGGAATTTTGCATGGCGCGAGTTTATCACTGTGCGGGCGAAAAAGCCCTATGTTTCACCATTCAGGGCTTATAATGACCGGTTGTTTTGCAACCACTACGAGCCTACCACCTCGGTATGAAAATCATTCGCCGCCCCCGGCCACACACATTTTCCAAGGGCACTGCGCTCACCATTGGAAACTTCGACGGCGTTCACTCCGGCCATGCCGAGCTGTTCCGCCGCGTGGTGTCGGCTGCACGTGCGCAATGCCTGGTGCCCACGGTGGTTACTTTGCACCCGCACCCGAAAGAATTTTTCAATCCCGCGTTCAAGCTCGACAGAATTTCCACCCTCCGCGACCGAATCATCGAAATGAAGCGTTGCGGAATTGAACAGGTTTGCATTCTGCCTTTCAACAAACACATGGCAAGCCTTAGCCCCGAAGCGTTTGTGCAAGAGGTGCTGCTAAAGCAGCTGAATGCCAAGCAAGTGTGGGTGGGCGACGATTTTCGCTTTGGTGCCAAACGTGCAGGCGATTTCGCCTTGCTAAAAGGTTTGGGTGAATTGCACGGCTTCACCGTGAACGATCTTGCTGAGGTTCAAACCGATGGAAGCCGGGTTTCAAGCTCGAACATTCGGGAAGCGCTTAAGGCTGGTGATGTGGCCAAAGCCACCCATATGCTGGGGCACCCCCTTGTTTATTCCGGGCATATTGTTCATGGCAAAAAGCTGGGCCGCACGCTTGGCTTCCCAACCATGAACCTGCGAATTACCGGGCGGGCAGGTGCCCTAACAGGCATTTTGGCAGTTTGGGTGCACGGCTTGGAGCCACATCCGCTTCCAGCCGTGGCCAGCATGGGTGTACGCCCCACCGTGGAACAATCTGATCAAATTCTGCTCGAAACATTCATTCCAGAATGGCAGGGCAATGCCTACGGCAAACTTTTGCGAATTGAGGTTCTGGCGCACATTCGGTCAGAACAGCACTTTGATTCGCTAGATACGATGGTTGAGCAAATGCACAAAGACACGGCCAAAGCACTGGCCTTGCTGGCTGCCAACCAACCCCAGATTTCAAATACAGGCTGTTAACCCAATATGGATTACAAAAACACACTGAACCTGCCAGACACCCCCTTCCCCATGCGCGGCAACCTGCCTGCTCGGGAACCGAACTGGGTTGAACAATGGTGCAAGGAAGATTTGTACAAGGCGATTCGCCAGTCCAAAACTGGCAAACCGAAATTTGTGCTGCACGATGGTCCGCCCTATGCCAATGGCGACATTCACATTGGCCATGCGGTTAACAAAATACTGAAAGACATCATCGTGAAATGCCGTTGCCTGGCTGGCTACGATGCACGTTATGTACCCGGCTGGGACTGCCATGGCATGCCCATCGAAATTCAAATTGAAAAAACAATCGGCAAGGGCAAGCCCACCCTGGAAGTACAGGAAAAAAGCCGCGCTTACGCAGCCGAGCAAATTGAACGCCAGAAAAAAGACTTCATTCGCCTAGGCGTGCTAGCCGATTGGGACAACCCCTACAAAACCATGAACTTCGGCAATGAGGCTGATGAACTGCGGGCCTTGGGCAAAATCATGGAAAAGGGTTATGTGTTTCGTGGCCTGAAACCTGTGAACTGGTGTTTCGATTGTGGCTCTGCCCTGGCCGAAGCCGAGGTGGAATACAAAGACAAGCAAGACATCGCGGTTGATGTGGGCTTTGCCTTTGACGACGCCAACCTGGACAAGCTGGCAACTGCATTCAATGTGCCACTGGCCACCTTACAGGCCAAGCCAGGCCAACTTGTTATTTGGACCACCACCCCCTGGACTTTGCCCGCCAACCAGGCGCTCAACATGCACCCAGAACTGGTGTACAGCCTTGTGGATATGGGCAACAAGTATTTGTTGTTGGCTCAAGAACGCGTGAAGCCTTGTCTGGAAAGCTACGAACTGGAAGGAAAAGAGCTAGCCACCACCAAAGGCGCAGCGCTGGAAGGCATTGCCTTTAAACACCCGTTCTACGACCGCTTAAGCCCAGTGTACTTGGCTGAATATGTAAGCACCGATGCGGGTACAGGTATTGTGCATTGCTCCCCTGCCTATGGCGTGGACGACTTTTTGACCAGCAAAGCCTATGGCATGAAAGACGCCGACATCATCAACCCGGTGATGGGCAATGGTGTATACGCCGATTCCCTGCCTTTCTTTGGTGGCCTGCACATTTGGAAAGCCAACCCATTGATCGTAGACAAGATGATTGAAGTGGGTTCGCTTGTAAAACAAGTGAAATTTGGTCACAGCTACATGCACTGCTGGCGCCACAAAACCCCGATCATTTATCGCGCTACCTCGCAGTGGTTTGCTGGCATGGATGTAAAGGCCAACGACGGCAGCGGTAGCCTGCGCGAGAAGGCACTGGCCGGCGTAGAGGCCACCGAATTTTTCCCCGCCTGGGGCAAGGCACGCTTGCATGCCATGATTGCTAACCGCCCAGACTGGACACTGTCACGCCAACGCCAATGGGGTGTGCCCATGGCATTCCTGGTGCACCGCGAAACTGGCGAATTGCACCCGCGCACGCCCGAGTTGATCGAGATCATTGCCCAACTGATCGAGAAAAGTGGAATTGAAGCCTGGCAGCATGTGTCGGTTGAAGAACTGATTGGCGACGAAGCACGTGATTATGTGAAGAACCCGGACACACTTGATGTGTGGTTCGATTCAGGCACCACCCACGAAACAGTATTGCGCGGCAGCCATGCCGATGAAAGCCATTTCCCTGCAGACTTGTACCTTGAAGGATCCGATCAACACCGCGGTTGGTTCCATTCCTCCTTGCTGACCAGCTGCATGATCAACGGTGTGCCTCCGTATAAAGCCTTGCTAACCCATGGTTTTGTAGTAGATGGCCAGGGCCGAAAAATGAGCAAGTCAGTGGGCAACGTGATTGCCCCCCAGCAGGTTTCCGACAAAATGGGTGCTGAAATTTTGCGCCTGTGGGTGGCCAGCACCGATTACTCCGGCGAACTGACGATTTCCGATGAAATTTTGAAGCGCGTGGTTGAAAGCTACCGCCGCATTCGCAACACCCTGCGCTTTTTGCTGGCGAATATTTCCGATTTCGATTTCGCCACCGAAGCTGTTCCAACCGAGGAACTGGCTGAAGTTGACCAATACGCGCTCACCCTGCTTGCAAAACTTCAAAGTGAATGCGAAGCGCATTACATGAAGTATGAATTTCACCCGATCGTCAGCAAACTGCAAATTTTCTGCTCCGAAGACTTGGGCTCGTTTTACCTGGACATATTGAAAGACCGCCTGTACACCACGGGCGAGAATTCCAAAGCCCGCCGCAGCGCGCAAACCACGCTGTACCACATCACCCATGCCCTGCTCCGCCTCATGGCACCAGTTCTCAGCTTTACAGCCGAGGAAGCCCGGGAAGTAATGGGCAATGTAGAGCCCTCCATTTTCTGCAACGAGTTTTACAAGGTGCCTCAAGTTGCTAAAGCCGAGGAACTGGGCAGCAAGTGGACTGAACTGCTGGCGCTTCGTGCACGCGTGGTGAAAGAACTGGAAAACCTGCGCACCGCTGGAAAAATTGGCTCGTCCCTGCAAGGTACAGCTACACTCCATTTGCCCGCGAACCTTTACCAGGCCGCCTACAGTTTGGGTAGTGACCTGAAATTTCTGTTTATCGTGTCAAACGTGAATATTGCGCTGGCCAGCGAGGAGAAAATTGAAGTGGGTATTGCAGAAGGTGAAAAATGTGAACGCTGCTGGCATGTAAGGCTCGATACCGGAGCAAATCCTGAACACCCAGGCGTTTGCGGCCGCTGCGTGAGTAACCTTTTCGGTGAAGGCGAGGTGCGCAATCATGTCTAAACCCATGCCCAAACCCCTTGCAAAAAAGCCCCTTAAAAACTCAACTGCCGCGAAGCCAGCGCGCAAGTCCATTCTTCCCTGGATAGGCTTTTCGCTTTTACTGATCCTTGCCGATCAAATCAGTAAACTGTGGATTCAAGCGCGCCTCGATTTGGGAGCTGTTGTAGAAATCACCAGCTATTTCAATCTGGTCTACGTGCTAAACCCTGGTGCAGCATTCAGTTTTTTGGCTGACCAGGAAGGGTGGCAAAAAAACTTTCTCTCTGCTGTGGCAGTGGTTGCGTCTATCGTCATTATTTTGATGATGCGCTCTTCCAGTCATCGCAAATTCGCAATGTTCTGCCTGGCCTGTATTCTGGGAGGAGCAATCGGCAATCTGATTGACCGTGTTGCACACGGTGCGGTTATTGACTTCCTTGATTTTTATGTTGGAAATTACCATTGGCCCGCATTCAACGTGGCAGACGTGGCAATTACCCTGGGAGCGATCGGCTTGATTATCGACGAACTGTTCTTCAACAGAGAACAGAAAACCCCCGACCCCGCCGAAAAAATCGAATAAGGTTCAAAGCCCATGCGCCCAATTGAATTGCCACAGCTTCCTGGCTTGAACCAACTGCGAGTGGTACTAGGCGTGTGCGGGGGTATTGCGGCCTATAAATCGGCTGAATTGGTTCGCCTGCTTGTGAAACAGGGTTGTACTGTGCAGGTGGTCATGACCGAATCGGCCACACACTTTATTGCTCCGCTCACGTTTCAGGCCCTCTCAGGCAAGGCAGTGCATGTGTCGCAATGGCCCGCTGAAAACGGCAATCAGGGCAATCTTGACCGTGGCATGCCGCACATCGACATCAGCCGGCACGCCGATTTTTTGTTGATCGCGCCTTGTACAGCCAATTCCATGGCCAAGTACGCGCACGGGTTTGCTGACAACCTGCTTGATAATTTGGTGTTGGCTCGCAATTGCCCAATGGCCATAGCGCCCGCCATGAATGTGGAAATGTGGAATAACCGGGCGACCCAACGCAATATAAGCCAACTGCAAACTGACGGTATTCATGTATTTGGCCCTGCTGCTGGCGAACAAGCCTGCGGCGAGGTGGGCAGTGGCCGCATGCTGGAACCCTTTGAAGTTGTGTTGGAACTGGCACGGGCAGTTAACCCCAAACCCTTGGCTGGAAAAAAAATATTGTTAACTGCGGGGCCAACCTTTGAAGCCATTGACCCGGTGCGAGGTATTACCAATCGTTCCAGCGGAAAAATGGGCTATGCCTTGGCGCAAGCGGCCTGGTTAATGGGTGGCGAGGTTACTTTGGTGAGCGGCCCCACCGCACTGCCGTCCCCCTATGGCGCACACATTTTACAGGTGCAGTCAGCCAAACAAATGCACGCCGCAGTGTTCGGCCAAATTGAGCAAAACGACCTGTTCATCGGTGTTGCTGCAGTGGCCGACTATGGTATTAAAAACCCGAGCGTGCAAAAGCAGAAAAAACAGAGCGACCGAGCTGTGGGTTTGCACATGGAATTCGAATTGAATCCCGACATACTGGCCGAGGTGGGCGAATTGGCCAGCAAGCGAACAAGGCCACTTACGGTTGTTGGTTTTGCTGCCGAAACAGAAAACCTTGATGAATACGCAAGCCGCAAACTTGAGAGCAAGAAAGCACAATTCATCATAGGCAATTTGGCCCAGCATGCCTTGGGGGCTGACCAAACCCGGTTATCCATTTATAGCAAGAGGCAGCCGCCCGAGCGCCTTGACAGCATGGACAAGCTAAGTGCTGCCGAAGCGGTTTTGTCCTTCATTTCCAAACATACCCAAACACACACATCATGAAAATTCAAGTTGAACTGAAAGTACTCGACCCACGCATGCAAGAACAACTGCCCGCCTATGGCACCCCCGGCAGTGCAGGCATCGATCTGCGTGCCTGCCTTGACGCGCCACTCACCCTTCAACCCGGTCAAGCTGAGCTGGTGCCTACAGGACTTTCCATGTACATCGGTGACCCGAATTACTGTGCCACCATTCTTCCCCGATCCGGTCTGGGTCACAAAAAAGGGTTGGTACTGGGTAACCTGGTGGGTTTAATTGATTCTGATTACCAAGGCCCGTTGATGGTGTCCGCATGGAACCGCAGCCAGTTGCCAGTGACCATTGAACCGATGGAGCGAATCGCCCAGCTCGTGATATTGCCTGTGGCCCATGCCAATTTCAAAGTGGTCAGTGATTTCACACCCAGTGAGCGCGGCGAAGGCGGGTTCGGCAGCACCGGAACAAATTAAAGAGACACGCACCAAAGGAACCTATTGCGCAAATTTACCACTGAGTTTCATTGTCAATAACTAGGAAAACGATGGACTCAGTGGACAACGGGCCAGCCACAACGAAAGGCCAAACTTGGTTGATTCACACAATAGACCAACTGCGCCTCTGTTCTGAAAAAACCGTCCGCTATTTCTGGTTGGTACTCTGCGTAATACTCACGGCTGTAGCTGTAGTCAACTACGGCAAAGCCGAACAAATTCAAGCTGATTTAACCAAACGACGACTACTCGAAGTATCCCTGCAAGACCTCATCATACAAAGCACGGCTCTACAGCACCTGGACAAGGAGCACGCTTATGAGACAAAACTGGGACTTGAAGCGCGTGGATACAGCTCACCACAAGAATTGTTCAATCAACTTGCTGCCAGGTTGGCGGTAATCGAGACAATCAATACTGAAATAGAGCTTACTGAATCCGCAGCAAACCTGCGTGAACACCTTGTTTCCATGGACCAGCAACTTGGAAAGTTCGGTAAACCCAATCCCAGAAACATAGAACTTTGGTTTATCGAACTGGGAATATTCAACAACACGTTGAAAAAAGCTGCGGAGGTAGCCGACGAAAAATTCAAAGAATTACAGCGCAACAATTTGATACTCACATTAATTGTATTGGTTCACTCAATAAGCTTTGTGAGCCTTACTTTGTGGAGACAATCTGCCTTGCGAAAGCGCTTCGCAAACGAATTGACTCACCTTAGCAACCAGGCACGCTGCGACGCACTGACAGGTCTGCTCAATCGCCGTGGCTGGCAGGACATGAGCGGCGCCTATTTGCGGAAAATGCAAAAGGAAAATCAGCTTCAGGGCAGCATGGCGATCATCGACATCGACTACTTCAAACAATACAACGACACTTACGGTCACGAGGCTGGCGACAACCGGCTGCGCGAGTTTGCAGAAACACTTCGAAGCAATTTCAGACCAGGTGATCTTATTGCACGCATAGGTGGAGAAGAATTCGCAGTGCTCTTGCCGAACTGCACCGCAGATGATGCACAAAGAATTGTTGATCGAATTCGACACAAGGGTACTTGCAAGGTTGGTTTCTCAGCTGGCATTTGCGACATCGCACATTCAGACAGCATAGACCGCACAATGGCGCGGGCTGATCAGGCACTCTATCAAGCGAAAAACAAAGGCAGAAATTGCAGCTGCCTTGGCAAAGTAAGCAGCTGAAAAAACAAAAAGCCTGAGCAATCCCGAACGGGACCACTCAGGCAAATTTTTTAAAACTGAAAAAGGCGGTTAGCAGTCTTTCACCGCTTGGCTGAAGAGTTTCAAATCAACGTTGATTTTTTAATCAACGGTTACTTCCGCTGTACCACTCTCCGACTCCTGCCCTGACGAGCCTTCATCAAAGGTTAGTAATACTTTGTCATCTTCAATGTTGTGATCAACAGTCACTTTTCCACCATTGACAAGCTTGCCAAACAACAACTCGTCGGCCAGTGCCTTGCGAATCGTATCTTGAATCAAGCGCTGCATTGGGCGGGCGCCCATCAAGGGATCAAAACCTTTTTTGGCCAAGTGCTTGCGTAATTCATCGGTGAATACTGCATCCACTTTTTTCTGGTGCAGCTGTTCTTCAAGCTCCATCAGGAACTTGTCAACCACGCGCAAGATGATCTCTTCATCCAGCGCCCGGAAAGAAATAACAGAGTCCAAACGGTTGCGGAACTCGGGGCTGAACATGCGTTTGATGTCTTCCATCTCGTCGCCCTGCACCTTCGATTCCATGAAGCCGATGCCACGCTTGGTCAATGCTTCCGCGCCCGCGTTGGTGGTCATGATGATGATCACATTGCGGAAGTCAGCCTTGCGACCGTTGTTGTCGGTCAAGGTACCGTTGTCCATCACCTGAAGCAGAATATTAAATACATCAGGATGCGCTTTCTCGATTTCATCGAGCAGCAACACACAATGCGGCTTCTTGGTAATGGCTTCGGTCAGCAGACCGCCCTGGTCAAAACCTACATAGCCAGGGGGCGCACCAATCAGGCGAGACACCGCGTGGCGCTCCATGTACTCCGACATGTCAAAACGCAGCATCTCAATACCGAGTATGAATGCCAACTGCTTGGCCACCTCAGTTTTACCCACACCGGTGGGGCCACTGAACAGGAACGAGCCAATCGGTTTGTCGGCCTTGCCCAAACCGGCACGCGACATCTTGATCGCATTGGCCAATGCCTCAATGGCGGGGTCCTGACCGAACACGGTGGCTTTCAGGTCGCGGTCAAGTGTCGCCAACTTGTTCCGGTCATCGGTATTAACCGACTGTGGCGGGATGCGGGCAATCTTGGACACGATATCCTCGATATCGCCCTTCGTAATTGTTTTGCGCTGCTTGCTTTTCGGCAAAATACGCTGTGCGGCACCGGCTTCGTCAATCACATCAATTGCCTTGTCTGGCAAATGGCGATCATTAATGAATTTGGCAGACAACTCAGCCGCTGCCGAAATTGCGGCGCTTGAATATTTAACACCGTGGTGATCTTCAAAACGGCTCTTCAAGCCACGCAAGATTTCAATGGTTTGCTCTACAGTGGGCTCGGCAACATCAATTTTCTGGAAACGGCGCGACAGGGCGTGGTCTTTCTCAAAAATGCCCCGATATTCAGTAAAGGTGGTTGCACCAATGCACTTTAATTGACCTGAGGACAAGGCTGGCTTAAGCAAGTTGGACGCATCCAGCGTTCCACCCGAAGCGGATCCAGCCCCAATCAAGGTGTGAATTTCATCAATGAACAAAACGGAATCCGGGTTTGCCTTCAACTGTTTCAACACCGCTTTCAAACGCTGCTCGAAATCACCGCGGTATTTTGTACCGGCCAGTAGTGCGCCCATGTCCAAAGAATGCACTTGAGCTGTTGCCAGAATTTCAGGCACATCGCCTTGAACTATTCTCCAAGCCAGCCCTTCGGCAATCGCGGTTTTACCCACGCCAGCTTCGCCCACCAACAGCGGGTTGTTTTTGCGGCGGCGGCATAGCACTTGAATGACACGCTCTACTTCATGTTCCCGGCCAATAAGCGGGTCAATTTTGCCCTCCTTGGCCAAGATATTCAAATTCTGGGTGTACTGGTCCAGTGGCGATTGCTTGTCGCCAGTGGCTTGGGTTGTTTCAGCCTCCTGCTCCTGATTCTCGTTTTGAGAGTTTTCAGGCTTTGGTGCAGGTGCCTGCGGTGTTTTGGTGATGCCGTGAGAAATGTAGTTCACGACGTCAAGGCGGGTAATGCCCTGCTGGTGCAGATAGTAAACCGCGTGAGAATCCTTCTCGCCAAAAATTGCGACCAGCACATTGGCGCCAGTCACTTCTTTTTTACCGTTCGAGGTGCTTTGAACATGCATGATGGCACGCTGAATAACCCGCTGGAATCCCAGCGTGGGCTGCGTGTCCACCTCATCCTGGCCGGACACCACTGGGGTATTGTCCTTGATGAAGTTTTGCAGGTTTTTGCGAATCTCTTCCACATCAGCCGAGCAGGATCGCAAAACCTCTGCCGCGGACGGATTGTCGAGCAACGCCAGTAGCAGATGCTCTACCGTGATGAATTCATGCTTTTGCTGACGTGCATCAACAAATGCCATGTGCAAACTTACTTCCAATTCTTGCGCAATCATGTTTCCTCCATCACGCACTGCAGCGGGTGTTGATGCTGCTTTGCGAAACCGCATACCATTTCGACTTTTGTCGAGGCTATGTCCTTGGGATATACCCCACAGACCCCTTTCCCTTCCCGATGCACTTTCAGCATGATCTGGGTGGCCTGCTCCCTTCCCTTTCCAAAAAACTTCTGCAAAACAATTACGACGAACTCCATGGGGGTGTAGTCATCGTTCAAAAGCACGACCTGATACATCGGGGGCAGCTTCGCTTTTTGCGTCTGCGACTCTAGTACTGTTGATGGATTATTTTGCGAACTCATAACTTCATTGTAATCACTTCTAAGGGGCATGCAACAAGGATTAGAGAGCAATACACCGCCTTTATTAACAGCTAGAAATTTTTCCTGAAAATTCAATCAGGAACGCCTCAAAAATTATGCAAACCCAATGTCAAATTTGCAATCGATCGCCATCGTGGTCAATCACCCGAAAAGCCTGAATTGGGTAAATGTGGACAAAACGCCCTTAATACAAGGGGTAAACCCGTAAAAAATGTATCTATTGTATGGTTGACCACAACTCAAACAGGTCAAAGAATAGAAGCCAAGCTGGTTCTGACTGGCGAGTTGTCGGAAAGTTCGTGCGTTCCGATCGAAGTATTGTTTTTTGAAGGAGGTCTCGCGATGGCGACCGGCACCGTAAAATGGTTCAATGATGCAAAGGGTTTTGGTTTTATCACTCCAGATCAAGGGAGCGATGAACTGTTCGCCCACTTTTCAGCAATCCAGGCATCTGGATTCCGCACACTAAAGGAAGGTCAGAAAGTGACTTTTGAAGTGGTGGATGGACCAAAGGGTAAGCAGGCTCAGAACATCTCTGTGATGGACACAACCAGCGCCGCCTGATAATTAAAAGAATCAAGCCACCTATCAAGAAAAAAGCCGGTTTAAAAACCGGCTTTTTTCTTGGACCAAACCCAATGTGTATTACATGTGATCGATCATTACCTGGCCGAAACCCGAACAGCTGACCTGCGTGGCGCCGTCCATCAGGCGTGCGAAGTCATAGGTTACTTTCTTGGACGAAATGGACTTTTCCATCGAGTTAATGATGAGGTCGGCTGCCTCAACCCAACCCATGTGACGCAACATCATTTCTGCCGACAAAATTTGTGAACCTGGGTTCACGTAGTCTTTACCAGCGTACTTGGGCGCGGTGCCATGGGTAGCTTCAAACATGGCGATTGAATCGGACAGGTTTGCGCCCGGAGCAATACCAATTCCACCCACTTGCGCAGCCAAAGCATCGGAAATGTAATCGCCGTTCAGGTTCATTGTCGCAATTACGCTGTACTCGGCGGGGCGCAGCAAAATTTGCTGCAAGAAGGCGTCAGCGATCACGTCTTTGATCACGATGTCGCCATGCGCGGCCTTGATTTTCATCCAGGGGCCGCCATCCAGCAACTCTGCGCCAAATTCATTCTTGGCCAATGCGTACGACCAAGCGGCGAATGCGCCTTCGGTGTACTTCATGATATTGCCCTTGTGAACAATAGTCACTGAAGGCTTTTTGTTGTCGATTGCGTACTGAATTGCTTTACGGAACAGGCGCTCGGTGCCCTCTTTGGAAATTGGCTTGATGCCAATGCCTGAGGTTTCCGGGAAGCGGATTTTGCTCACGCCCATTTCTTCGCGCAAAAACTTGATCAGTTTTTTGGCTTTGTCGGTTTCCGCTTCGTATTCAATTCCAGCATAAATGTCTTCCGAATTTTCACGGAAAATCACCATATCGGTTTTGTGCGGCTCTTTGACTGGGCTGGGCACACCGGCGAAGTAGCGCACGGGCCGCAAGCAAACATACAAATCAAGCTGCTGGCGCAGGGCGACGTTAATTGAACGAATACCACCACCTACTGGTGTAGTCAGTGGACCTTTTACAGAAACCACGTACTCTTTCAAAACTTCCAAGGTCTCTTCTGGCAACCAAACGTCTGGGCCATACACTTTGGTTGACTTTTCACCCGCGTAAATCTCCATCCAACTGATTTTACGCTTGCCACCGTAGGCTTTGGCAACAGCAGCGTCGACCACGTCGATCATCACTGGTGTAATGTCAAAACCAGTGCCATCGCCTTCGATGTACGGAATGATGGGTTGATCGGGTACATTCAACGAGTAATCACTATTGACCGTGATTTTTTCGCCGACTGATGGGACTTTAATATGTTGGTACATGGTCTCTCCGCTGCTTCTCTGGTGTGTTAGAGGGAACACTCTAGTGTATCCCTTCACTACGAAAATCACAATTATTTCGCAATATGAAATTGCATTCCTTATTGCGCCAAGCCGTATAATAACGCTATCTTCTTTCAGATCTCTGACAGGAACCAGATTTCATGCACTTTGATCGGCTCGAGAAATACAGTGGAGCATTAAGGCTGACCATTGCGACAACTGCACTGGGCTTGACTGCCTGCGTGAGCAACGCTGCTGGGCCGCTCCAGACACAGTTGCCTGCAATTCAAATGCGCGTGGGTGAATACACCGTGAAAGCAGAGATAGCCAATACCGATTCAAGCCGTCAAATCGGGCTGATGAACAGAAGGGAACTTGACCACAACTCAGGGATGCTGTTTGTGTTCAGGCGCAGCGAAACCCAATGCATGTGGATGAAAAACACCTTGATTGATCTGGATGTTGCCTTTGCGGACTCTAGCGGCAAAATTCTCAATATAGAACAGATGAAAGCGGGCACAACCGACATTCACTGCTCCAGCGGCAACGCCAAGCTGGCGCTTGAAATGAACCGGGACTGGTTTTCAAAACACGGTATTGAGACGGGCGAGAAACTGCATGTGCCCGAGCGGGTAATGGAAACGAAAGAATAAAAAACAAGGCCATTTATAGCACCATACGTGCAATAAATGGCCAACTCTTTAAATCAAATTTCGAACGGTTAGCCTTCGAAATTCTTCGATGCAAATTCCCAGTTCACCAAGTTCCAAAAAGTTTCAATGTACTTGGGGCGAGCATTGCGATAATCGATGTAGTAGGCGTGCTCCCACAAATCGCAGGTCAACAACGGTTTGTCCTGTGTAGTCAAAGGAGTTGCAGCATTGCTGGTGTTCACAATGTCTACTGAACCATCTGTTTTTTTAACCAGCCATGTCCAGCTGGAACCAAAGTTGCCAATTGCGCTTTTGGTGAAAGCTTCCTTAAATGCATCGAAGCTGCCAAATTTGGCGTTGATGGCATCGGCCAGCTTGCCTGAGGGCGCGCCGCCTCCATTGGGAGACAAGCAATGCCAATAGAAAGTGTGGTTCCAGATTTGAGCTGCGTTGTTAAACACGCCGCCAGTCGACTTCTTAACAATGTCTTCGAGGCTAGAGCTTTCAAACTCAGTACCTTTGACCAGGTTATTCAGGTTGGTTACGTAAGCAGCATGGTGCTTGCCGTAGTGGTACTCCAAGGTTTCCTTGGAAATATGGGGGGCCAGAGCATCCATGGCGTAGGGCAATTCAGGCAGTGTGTGTTGCATATCAGTATCCTCTCTCACTTCAATCAATACAAAATCTTCAGCTTGGGACAAAACCCAGCATTTCAACCCCATTGATTCTATCTTGAATTTTTGCTGTCCTCGGTGAAGGGTCCGCGCAGCTCAGCTTTCTCGCGCACATTCACTAAAATTTCACCATCGGCCAGCGTGGCACGCAAGGCATCACCTGTTTGAACGTCCATGACAGAGCGCACCACCGTGCTGCCATGCTCAGGCTGTAAAAACGCATAGCCTCGCTCGAGGGTGCGTTGAGGCGATACGGCCTCGACCACCGAGCTCAGGCGATCCAGGCGTGAATCCAAAGCTGCAATGCCGCGTCTCTGCGCCGACGAAAGTGCACCGTCAAAATACTGAATGTTTCTCTCGGCCGCGTTTTGTGCAGCATTCATTTCAAGTGACTTCGATTCCAACAAGACCTGAACAGCATTGCTCTCTCGCGCAATACCCCGATTAACCACATACGGCAAACGGCCAGTTGCGTTGGCCAGGCGCGATTCCAGACTATTCAGGTAGGCGGTTGGCGTTAACAACCCAAGTTCAGCTCTATCCACTCGTTGCACCAACATTTGGGCTCGGTGGCGCAACGCTTTGCGCAACCCGGTATGCAAATTGTCGATTTCGGCCAACAATTCACGGGTGGGTCTGCTGATCAACTCTGCGGCAGCAGTTGGTGTCGCAGCACGCAGGTCGGCGGCAAACTCGGCCAAAGTTACATCGGTTTCATGCCCAACACCCACCACGATCGGTGTTTTACAAGCAGCGACTGCTCGCACCACTGCCTCTACATTGAAGCTCCATAAGTCTTCAAGACTGCCCCCCCCGCGGCACAGCACAAGCGCTTGGTGACCCGCTGAATCGGCTTTGCGCAAAGCCTCGACAATTTGAGCTGCAGCCTGATCGCCCTGTACAGCGGTGTGATAAACCGAATATTGCACATGGGGCGCGCGCCTGGCCAAGGCTTGCCTTACATCGGCCAGTGCTGCCGCCTGCAAGGAAGTAATCACTCCAAGGTTAAATACCACCGAGGGAAGTGGACGCTTACGCGCGGAATCAAACAAACCCTCTTGAGTTAATTTGGCTTTTAACTGCAAGTACTGTTCATGAAGATTGCCCTGCCCGGCCTTCTTGATGACGTCGATCATCAGTTGCAATTCGCCACGCTGCTCGTACATGGCCAGTTGGGCCAGTACCTCAACCTTGTCGCCTACCGCCGGAAAAAAACCTGCCAGAACATTGCGTTGTCGAAACATGACCGCCTTCATTTGCGCAAACTCATCTTTAAGGGCCAAATACCAGTGCCCAGAAGTGGCGCGAGTAAAAGACGCCACTTCACCCTGAATCCGGATAGAGCCAAATTCATTTCGAAGGTGATCATTCAGATACCTGGCAAGCTGGCTAACCGAGAAAACCGTTTTCAAGTCAATCATTTATAGACCAAATTGGCAAAAATCCAGAACATTTCCACATGCGCTAACAAAAAGCCACTCTCTACGCAATATGGCTGAAACACAATAAGAAAAACACAAACTATTGATTAAAAAGGGAAAAAATAACAAAATACGATACACAAAAAGTTCATTTTTCTCACAAGCAACTGATTTTTCGAAAATTTGATAGGCTTTTCCCCAAAGTTATCCACAATAAACAAATAAAATCATTTTTGTCCAATTTGTGTAATGTTTGTTTTTTCGCTAGAGTCCCCAGTCTTACTGAATAGGAGTCTACTTGTGTGGTCAATCATTTCTGCAGCGGGCTGGCCAATTTGGCCTTTGATTTTTGGCTCGGTGGTCGCATTGGCAATTGTGCTCGAGCGCACTTGGGCCTTGCGTAAAAAAGATTTGATCCCGGAAGCACTGGTGGCAGATGTATGCAAAACACTGCCCCAGTTCAAAGACCGCCAAAACATAGCCCGCCTGGAAGCACATAGCGCACTGGGAAGCCTGATGGCCGCGGGGCTGTCTGCGTTCTACAAGAATGAGGATATAGAGGCCGCCATGCAGGATAAATCTGTCGGGATCCAAAATACACTTGAAAAACACCTTGATGTGTTGTCCATGATCGCCAGCGCTGCGCCTTTGATGGGCTTGCTGGGCACTGTGATTGGCATGATCGAAATATTTGCCGTCCAGGGTTCTGGTACCCAAACACCTGAGGCCATTGCAGCCGGTATTGCTGTGGCCCTGTACAACACAGCCTTCGGATTGATTGTCGCCATACCGGCATTGGTGGCCTATCGACTGTTCAGGATAAGGATCAACAACCTGCTCGAACAAATGGGCGAATCACTAAAGCCTTTTGAAGATGTGCTGAAACAATATGCGAATTCGCGCAAGCCAGGCCAGGGAGCGGGGCATTGAGAATCAAGCGAACAACAAGCACTGAAGCGCCGGACATTAATTTGATCCCGCTGATCGATGTGTTGCTGGTCATCGTTATTTTTCTGGTGGTGTCCACCACATTCATGCAACCAAACCAACTGGAAGTTGATCTGCCGGGCACGCAAAGCGCAAAGGAAGACACCACAACACCCGAAGCACTCCGTATTCGCGTTGGGCGAGACGGAAACTATGCTCTGGGCACACAGGCTGTATTAACTGAAACTCAATTGCGCTCCGAGTTAAGCAAGGTGATATCAGGCAAACCCGCTGGCGAAGAACACAAGGCAATCGTAGAAGCAGACGCAGCAGCCACACATCAGTCAGTGGTGTTGGTCATGGACATGCTGGCCTCACTGGGGGTTGCAAGAGTGTCTATTGCGACTGCGGGTGGCAAAGCCCCATGACCAAGAGTGGACGCAAGGCCAGAGTTGAAAAGGCCCTGCTCGAAATTTGGTACGCGGGGCAGACGCCTGGTTTGTTGACAGCTTTTGCCTTGAGCACACTTGAATCGCTTTACAAAGGTTTGCGCTGGGCAACAGGACAACACCGAAAGTCGATTGCAGCAAAAAAAAAATGCCAACCACCGTTGCTGGTGGTTGGTAACCTGATTGCAGGTGGGGCCGGTAAAACCCCGATCGTGATGGCAGTTTGCCGGCATATTTTGGCCTGTGGTTTCAAAGTGGGTGTTGTTAGCCGCGGATATGGGCGGTCTACCAGCGCACCCTTATTGGTCGATCCACGCCAAGGCACAACCGCCGCAAGCGAAGCCGGCGATGAGCCACTGTTTCTGAGTCGGGAAACAGGCTGCCCGGTGGCTGTTTGTAGCGATAGAACACTGGCGGTCGAACTTTTGTTAACCCACTTTCCGGATTTGAACCTGATTGTGTCTGATGATGGCCTGCAGCACCACCGCCTCGCACGGCAAATTGAGTGGGTTGTTTTTGACAGGCGCGCCCATGGCAATGGCCGCCTGCTGCCAGCGGGCCCTTTGCGCGAACCGCTTTCCCGACTGAGCACAGTGGATTCTGTCCTTTGCTCCAACATTTCTCCACAAGCCTTAGGCAAGGCCTTGAATTTAGCCCCTCAAAACAACTGGCATGCCATACATGTCGGGCTCACTGGCTTTCGGCAATTGAGCACTGGCAGTTTTTTGCCCCTTGAACAAGCCGTTGAAAAATGGAAATCAATGACGCTGATGGCGTTTACCGGAATTGCCGACCCGGGAAAGTTGTTCAATGCAATTCAAACTGCGGGCATTCATCTTGATGCTAACCTGGGACTGCCGGATCATTTCAACTACCCGGAGGACTTTTGCGCGCAGTTCGATCAACAAGTGTTGATAACAAGCGGCAAAGATGCCGTAAAATTAAAGCCTTCAAACCCCAAAGTTTGGGTGGCGGAAATCAGCGTGAAATTGCCACCAGCCCTGACCAAAACCCTAGAGAACTGTATTGGACCCACAATTGATTGATATTCTGGTTTGCCCCATCTGCAAAGGGCCCCTTGAAAAACGCCCAAGCGACGGGCACCTGGTGTGCAAAGCAGACAAACTCGCATTTCCCGTGCGGGACGGAATTCCCATTATGCTGGTGGATCAAGCCGAATCCCTTTCAACTGACAACAACTAAGCCACCATGTTCAAAGCAGTCATACCAGCCCGCCATGCGTCAACGCGCCTGCCAGGCAAACCGCTACTGGATATTGCCGGTAAGCCCATGGTTGTGCGCGTGGCCGAGCAGGCATTGAAGTCTGGTGCCAACGAAGTATTGGTGGCCACAGACCATTCGGAAATTGAAGCCGTGTGCAAAGCCCATGGCCTACCGGTTGTCATGACCCGTGGCGACTGGCCAACCGGCACTGACCGTATCGCAGAAGTGATCCATCTCAAAGGCTGGAGCGACGATACTGTTGTGGTGAATGTACAGGGCGACGAGCCCCTGATCGATCCTGCGTTGATTGACCTGGTAGCCAAAGCATTGCTCGACGATGAGCAAGACATTGCAACTTGCGGGCATTCAATTGATAACTGGGAAGAATTCAAAAACCCGAATGTGGTGAAGATCGCAATGCGGGAAAACGGTGAAGCGCTTTACTTTTCCCGTGCACCCATTCCTTATCCACGAGATGCGTTTGCCAGTGAAACGTGGCCCAGTGGAGCACCAACCGGGCAACTGGGTATTCGCCACATCGGTCTGTACGCTTACCGCGCGCGTTTTCTTAAAATGTATCAAACGCTGCCTGCAGCTGGAATTGAGGTGCTCGAATCACTTGAACAACTCAGGGCGCTGGCCAATGGCTTCCGCATAAAAGTGTGTATGATTCAGGATGCTCCTCTTCCCGGGGTAGACACCGAGCAAGACCTGGAGAAAGTGAGGGCGTTGTTCGGGTCTCGTTAAGGCTGAAACGACCATGAAAAAATATTCGAGCCTGCCAGTAGTGGGTAAGTTTTCTGCAAGTTGAACCACCCATAATCGCAAAGGCCTCGAATAAGAAAAAACGGCCAAAAATATTGCCTGTTGTAAACGACGCATCTTGTACAGCAGGCCAGCAGATCTAAAACTCTTGAGGCGACTATGCGTTTAATTCTATTGGGAGCGCCCGGTGCTGGTAAAGGCACGCAGGCGACATTCATCAAGGAAAAGTTTGGCATTCCCCAAATTTCCACTGGCGACATGCTGCGCGCTGCGGTGAAAGCCGGCACGCCTTTGGGCATCGAAGCCAAAAAGGTTATGGACAGTGGTGGCCTTGTTTCAGACGACATCATCATTAATTTGGTGAAAGAGCGCCTGAAAGAATCCGACTGCGCCAACGGCTATTTGTTTGACGGCTTCCCACGCACCATTCCACAAGCCGAAGCCATGAAACAGGCTGGTGTAAAAATTGATTTCGTGCTGGAAATTGATGTTCCCCATGACGCAATTATTGACCGCATGAGTGGCCGCCGCACGCACCCCGCTTCCGGGCGCACCTATCACGTGAAATTCAACCCGCCCAAAAAGGAAGGGATTGACGACCTGACCGGCGAGCCTTTGGTTCAGCGCGACGACGACAAGGAAGAAACCGTTAAAAAACGCCTGGATGTGTACGAAAAGCAAACACGCCCATTGGTAGACTATTACGGGCAGTGGGCAGCCACTGGCGACAACAATGCGCCGCAGTACCGCAAGATTGCGGGTGTTGGCAGCGTTGAAGAAATCAAGGCGCGCGCCTTCGATGCGTTGAAGTAAAACGCATTGAAGTGAAAATTAGTACCCGGTTGCGGCACCTTCCTTGGGTGTTGCAACCAAGTTCTACAAATACCAAGCACCCTCTTAGACAGCAGGCTTTCGAATAAGGCGTTTTGGGTTCAAACCCAAGGCAGCCAGCACTGCGAAGTAAAGCAATCCACACACCCCGATCACCCCTAGCACTGCACCCACGCGCACAAGTGGAGAAGACGCCATGCCCAGCCAGTCAAACTGCTGGTTCATGAACCAAAGTGCAACGCCCATGGCAACTGTAGCCACCAACACTTTGATGAAATAAAGCCCCCAACCGGCGGAAGGGGTATACAGACCACGCCTGCGAAGCCCCCAGTACAACACCGATGCGTTGAGCACGGCACCTGCACTAATGCTCAACGGCAAACCCGCATGGCCTAACCACGGCACCGTAAGCAAGTTCATTAACTGCGTAACACATACAACCAGGATTCCTATTTTTACCGGGGTACGTATGTCTTGCTTGGCATAAAAGCCAGGCGCCAGAATTTTAACCAACACCAAGCCGGCTAACCCAAAGCTGTAAGCAATCACTGCTTGGCTGGTCATGGCCACGTCGTTCGCATCAAAGCGCCCATAGTGAAAGAGCAAAGCCACCAATGCATCTGAAAACAAGCCCATCCCTACAGCGGCGGGTAATACAAGTACAACCGTCAGTCGCAAACCCCAATCCATGAGGCGTGAATACTCTTCATGGCTGCGTGTGGCTGCGGCAGAAAGCGAGGGCAGCAACACAGTGCCCAACGCCACACCCAGCAAAGCGGTGGGAAATTCCATTAAACGGTCGCCGTATGAAATCCAGGACACACTGCCCTGGTCCAAATGCGAGGCAATGTTGGTATTGATGATCAAACTGATTTGCGCAACTGACACGGCGAGTGTGGCGGGAATCATGTTTTTCAACACCCGGCGAACCTGTTCGTCTTTCCAGGCTGCCTTAATAGCACCAAACCCGGCAAAAGGATTGATCATGCAATCAGTGCGTGCCAAACCATACCAAAGCACAGCAACCTGCAAAACGCCGCCCACCATGACGGCAATTGCGAATGCCTTCACCGCTTGGTCAAAATACGGGGCCAGCAGCAAAGCGCCCGCAATGAAGCTGATATTTAGCAGCACCGGCGCAAACGCGGGCAGGGCAAATGAACGAAAGGTGTTCAGCAAGCCCGAAGCCAAGGCCACCATGGAAATTAAAAGAATGTAGGGAAACATCCACTGAGTCAGCAGCACCGTGAGTTCAAACTGTTCACTGCCACGTTCCAGCCCGCTGGCCATGCCAATGACCACCCAACTGCCGCCCAATACACCGGCTACGACAATCAGCAACAAGGCGATGAACAACAATGAACTGACTCGCCGCGCCAGGTCTACTGCAGCAACTTTGCCCTGAGTTGCATTGGTTTGGGCCAATATTGGAATAAAGGCTTGAGAAAAAGCGCCTTCAGCGAATAACCTGCGCAACAGGTTGGGAATTCGAAAAGCGATGAAAAAAGCATCAGACTCCGCCCCTGCCCCCAAGAGTCGCGCGGTGATTGTCTCTCGGATCAGGCCTGTGATTCTAGAGAGCATGGTCATGGCGCTAACTGCGGCTGCCGACTTCAATAAATTCATATAGTGATTGTGAAAGGGCTGGTATTTTGTTAAAATTGCGGGTTTTCGAATTCTACACCCCTTGGAGCCTCAGTAACATGGCCAATACAGCACAGGCGCGCAAGCGCGCAAAACAAGCCGCCAAAGCAAATGCGCACAATTCAGCCATTCGCTCAGCGATGAGAACCGCAGTAAAGAAGGTACGTGCTGCTGTTGAAGCAGGCGACAAAGCCGCCGCTCAAGCAGTTTATCGCGAAACCACAAGCATTCTTGATCGCGTGGCAGACAAAGACCTGATCCACAAGAACAAAGCTTCCCGCAACAAGTCACGCTTGTCAGCACTTGTGAAAGGCATGGCTGCTTAAGATCAAAGTAGCCAGCGATACATCAAGGTTTGCCTTGGTTTAGTGTTTTAAACCCAGCAGTATCTAACCAAGCTGTATCTAGCCAAGCCGTATCAAGCCAAGCAGTACCAGTACGAATACTGAAGCATTAAAAAGCCCCTTGATTGAAAGGGGCTTTTTGTGTTGATCAATCCGCAGTGAGCTTTGCTATTCTGGATCGGGCAGCAAGCAGGCATCCAGCACCTGCAAGTCATTGTCTCGTGCGAAATTCAAAACAAAAGTCATGGCCATGGGTTCAATGTCGCGCAAGCGTTCATCAACCACAACGCATTTGACGTTGTTCATCACGATGGGTTTTGCGTACGGACTGTAAGCCAGGTGTTGTTGATTTTGTTGGCGACCCGGCGGGCGATAGCAGGACAACACGCCGCACAGGCGCTCTGCCCAGTCCGAGGGACGAAAGGTTCTCCCGGCTGACGTCAGTCCGAGAATGAAAAATTCCTTGGGCTTGACCTTGGGTGGTTCAGCCATAAACAGTTTGCTCCTGAGGTTTACTCTCACCCCGACATGTAGTTTTGTGTGTATTGTCGGGGTTGATTCTTACAGCGTGCTGAAGAAGCGGCGAGAGTGTCGGCTTATTGCCAACGATCAAATATTTCGATCAATACGGGCGTAAGCAGAGTGGTTGTGAATTGACTCGAAGTTTTCAGCTTCTACTGTGTACTGGCCAACTTGCTTGAATTTGTTCATTGCAATGGCCACATCACGCACCAAATCTTCAACAAACTTTGGATTGTCGTAGGCGCGCTCAGTCACATACTTTTCATCCGGGCGCTTGAGCAAACCATACAGCTCACAAGAGGCCTGCTGCTCAATTGCAGAAATAAACTGAGCGATGTCCACATCTTCTTTCAGCTGCACGCGCGCGGTGACATGCGAACGCTGGTTGTGCGCTCCGTACTCTGAAATTTTCTTGGAGCAAGGGCACAAGCTGGTTACAGGTACAACCACGGTCAGGTAAATATCTTGCCCTGTTGCTGTAGCAGACCCTTCAAGGGTTAGCTGGTAATCCATCAAGCTGGAAACGCCGCTAACAGGTGCAACCTTGGAAAGAAAGTAAGGCAGCTCCATCTTGATACGACCCGAGGGTGCATCCAGGCGCTGCAACATTTCGACCAACATGGCGCGGAAACTACTCACCGTCAGCACATTGCCTTGGGCTTCTTCGAGCAGGGCAATAAAGCGGGACATGTGCGTGCCTTTTTGATCGGCGGGCAGAAACACGGTCATCTCGAACTCGGCCACGGAGGGCATGGGCTTTTGGCCCTGAAGCTCGACAAGAACTGGATATTTGACAGAACGAATACCCACCGATTGGATTGCAATGTGGCGGGTGTCGATGGTGCTTTGGACATCGGGAATTGCCTGGTCTGTTAGGTTGTTGGCCACGGCATTCTCCAAGCCTTTGTCACGTGTATTCATAACTTCCTCATGTGTTCGCGGCGCGCCCTGCTACATGGCGTACCACATTGGTGTGGCGATCAAAGAGCTCGCCATAGTGCTGCTTGATGGACGTTTCTATGCCTTGGGCGTCCAGGCCAAGATTCTTGAGCAGGAGAACCGGGTCCCCGTGGTCGATGAATTCATCGGGCAAGCCGAGTTGCAATACGGCATTGTTAAAACCTTGCGCGTGCAGGTGCTCAGTAACAGCTGAACCTGCACCACCCATGATACAACCCTCTTCCACAGTCACAAAGCTGTAGCGTTGCTCGGCAAAGCGCTGTAACAATTCTGCATCAATAGGTTTGACCCAGCGCATGTCCACCACGGTGGCATCCAACGCCCGGCCAGCCTCAAGGCTTGGTTCACACATGGAGCCAAATGCCAGAATTACAAGCTTGTGTTCACTCTCTTGTGGCGAATAACGCACGACTGCCTTGCCAATTTCAAGTGTATCCAGCGATTCATCAGCCACCACGCCAGGGCCAACACCGCGCGGGTAGCGCACGGAAGCACAACCTGGGTAGCGGTAAGCAGTGGTCAGCAACTTACGACATTCGTCTTCATTGGAGGGGGCTGCAATCACCATATTCGGAATACAGCGCAAATAGGCGATGTCGTAATTGCCGGCATGGGTTGCGCCATCTGCGCCCACAAGCCCTGCGCGGTCCAGTGCAAAAGTTACATCCAGGTTTTGCAAAGCCACATCGTGAATTAACTGGTCGTAAGCGCGCTGCAGGAAGGTGGAATAAATGGCCACCACAGGCTTCATGCCCTCGCAAGCCAAACCGGCAGCAAAAGTTACCGCGTGTTGTTCGGCAATACCCACATCGAAATAACGCGATGGAAAGCGGCGTTCGAATTCAACCATGCCGGAGCCTTCACGCATGGCTGGGGTAATGCCCACCAGCTTGCGATCGGATTGCGCCATGTCGCACAGCCACTTGCCAAAAATTTGGGTGTAAGTGGGTGGTTTCGGCGTTGTGGATTTTTGAATGCCAATGCTGGGATCGAACTTGCCTGGACCGTGGTACAGCACCGGGTCTTGCTCGGCCAGCTTGTAGCCCGCGCCTTTTTTGGTGATGACATGCAGGAAAATCGGGCCTTTCATGGCGCGCAAATTCTGCAAGGTGGGCACCAGGGCATCCAGGTCATGGCCGTCAATCGGGCCATAATAATTAAAGCCAAATTCCTCGAACAGGGTGGCTGGCGTCATCATGCCTTTTACATGCTCTTCAAGCCGGTGTGCCAGTTCATACAAGGGTGGCGCCACACCCAATATGCCCTTGCCCACTTCCTTCACATTGTTCAACATGCGGCCGGATAACAACTTGGCCAGGTACTTGTTCAGCGCACCCACGGGTGGTGAAATCGACATGTCGTTGTCGTTCAAAATCACCAGCAAGTCAATGTCGGGGGTAACACCGGCATTGTTCAGTGCCTCGAAAGCCATGCCTGCGGTCATGGAACCATCGCCAATTACTGCAATGTGCTTGCGGTTTACGCCAAGGTTACGGGAAGCAACCGCCATGCCCAGAGCGGCAGAAATGGAGGTGCTGGAATGCGCTGTACCAAAAGCATCGTATTCAGATTCCGAGCGCTTGGGAAAACCTGAAATTCCGCCGTACTGGCGCAAGCCTGGCATGGCATCGCGCCGGCCAGTCAAAATTTTATGTGGGTAGGTTTGGTGGCCTACGTCCCAAACCACGCGGTCGTTGGGGGTATTGAATACATAATGCAAGGCCACGGTTAATTCAACCGTACCCAGGTTCGATGACAAATGCCCGCCTGTTTTGGCCACTTGCTCCACAATGTAATTGCGCAACTCGTCCGCCAGCTTGGGCAGCTGGTTTTCAGACAGTCGCCGCAGGTCTGCGGGGCAATCAATTTTTTTCAGCAGATCGGTCATGATTTCCGGTTTGTAATCAGTTCTACAAGGGTTTCCAATGGAGCGCGCCTGCTGGGCTTGATCACTTCGCAGGCCACAAAAGCCCGCTCCCGCAATTGAGCCAACAGCTTTTTGGCATTGCCTAGTCCCATCAAACTCACCATGGTGGGCTTGTTGTTCAGTGCGTCTTTGCCCGATGTTTTGCCGAGCACCTCGCTGGAGGATTCCACGTCTAATATGTCGTCTATTACCTGATATGCCAAGCCCAAACAATGGGCATAGGCCTCTAATCCGCTTTTTTCAACTGTGGTGACGGCAGGGTTACTCAGATACCCCATGCGCACGGAGGCTGTAATTAAATCGCCGGTTTTTCGGGCGTGCATGTGTTCAAGTGAATCAAGATCCATGGGTTTGCCCACATGCGCAAGGTCAATGGCCTGCCCTGCGGCCATGCCCTGTAAGCCAGACGCATTGGCCAAGGCAGCAATTTGCTGCATGCGAACCTGCACGCTGCCCTGGTTCGATTCGGCAAGCCACTGAAAAGCAGCGGTTTGCAGTGCATCGCCAGCCAGCAAGGCAAACGCCTCGCCAAACTTGACGTGGCAAGTGGGTTTGCCACGGCGCAGTACGTCGTTGTCCATGCTGGGCAAGTCGTCATGCACCAATGAATACGCATGCATGGCCTCAATGGCACAGGCCGCATCGCCCAATTCACTGGCTGGCGTGCCCACTGCATGGCCTGCAGCAAATACCAGCATGGCGCGCAAACGTTTGCCGCCATCAAGCAATGCATAAGCCATGGCCTCATTCAGCTCGCTGGAAGGCCCTTTGAAGCGCTCCAGCTTGTCTGCCAGCGAGGCTTCAAAACCGGCTCGGGTTTCGTCAAACCAATTGGAATGAATGGGTTGGGCCAAGCTCACTGGTCACCTTCGTCAGCGGGTTTGTTCAAGCTTTGTTCAATCTCGGTCACTTCTTTGCGAACCTGGTTTAAACGGTCCCTGCAATACTTCACAAGGTAAGCACCGCGTTTGTAATCGGTCAGCAATTGGTCAAGCCCCAGATTCTGGGAATCCATCGTGTTAACCAACGCCTCCAGCTCGGCCACTGCATCTTCGAAAGAGGCCGGTACGGCCTGGGCGCTGTCAACAGGCTTTGTTTTTGGTTTGCTTGGGCTCATTGTGCTGCTGTGCGTGGTGCAAAGTCCTCCATTTTACTGCGACTTTGCCCAAAGGCGAAAAGTCTTTGGCCGGAATGCAGACTAAAGGGTACAATCCACTTTCTCTTTTTGTTCAACAGGTTAATTTGCATCAGTGTCGATCAGGGACACTGTTGGAGGAGGTCCCCGGGATCATGTCCGATTTGAGTGATTTGTCCAAGGTGTCACATGCTGTGACGCAATCAAGTTTGCAACCTCATGTTTCAGCGTATTTCGATGAACATGTTTTGAAGGATGAAATCCAACTACTCTATCGAGACGGACCGGGTTACGTCGGCCATACCCATTGGGTACCCGAGCGCGGCGACTGGAGGTCACTTCCGTGGGAAGGCGACGGCCGAATTCTGGTGAACAATGGCTCGGAAATCGAGCTTTTGTCCAATGTATGTCGCCACCGTCAAGCCATCATGCTGAAAGGCCATGGCAATTCCAGCAATATTGTTTGTCCGCTTCATCGCTGGACTTACGATTTGAAAGGTGAATTGCTGGGCGCGCCTCATTTTGCGCAACAACCCTGCACGAAGCTTCAGTCATATCCACTACAGAATTGGCGTGGGTTGCTATTCAATTCAGGGCGCAATGTGCTTGAGGAGCTGAAAAAGGTGCCTTTTCTCGAAGAAATTGACTTTTCGGGATTTCAACTGGACTCCGTGAAAACCAATGTGCTGCCTTACAACTGGAAAACCTTCATTGAGGTTTACCTTGAGGATTACCATGTAGAGCCATTCCACCCTGGGCTGGGTCAATTCGTAAGCTGCTCTGATCTGCAATGGTATTACGGTGACAACTGGAGCGTTCAATCGGTGGGCGTCAAGGCCGGTCTGCGTCGCCCAGGAACGCCTGTATACAAGCAGTGGCACGAGGCGGTAAAAAAATTCAGCAATGGCGTAGAACCCAAATATGGTGCGATCTGGTTTTGCATGTACCCCAACATCATGGTGGAGTGGTATCCGCACGTGCTGGTGGTTTCAACCCTACACCCCAAGGGTCCTCAGGAAACGCTGAATGTGGTTGAGTTTTACTACCCTGAGGAAATTCGCCTGTTTGAAAGGGAATTTGTGGAGGCCGAACAGGCGGCCTACATGGAAACCGCTGTTGAAGACGACGAAATTGCCGAACGAATGGACGAAGGTAGGCGGGTATTGATGGAACGCGGTGAGCATGATGCTGGCCCATACCAGAGCCCAATGGAGGATGGGATGGCCCATTTTCATGCGTGGTATGGGGCTCAAATGAACCCTGTTCACAACCAGTCCGGAAAACTCAAAAAAACCCTGTGATTGTCGAAAACTTGCATCATTGAAACCAGTATCGCGATTTGTATTTTTGTTCAACGTTTTTCTGGTACATTTGTTAGACAAAAATAAAACTCTGGATCTTTCATATGATGCCTGGCGCCAATTCTCCAGAAGGAGCCGTCGCACGCAGCGGCGGCCCTGCCTATCAACAAATCAGGGACGTGCTGGCTGATGAAATTTCCAGGGAAATCTGGAAAGTGGGTTCAACCTTGCCCAACGAAAAAAGGCTGTCAGCCCGTTTCAGGGTGTCCATTGGCACCATTCGACGAGCAATTGAATCGCTGGAAAAATCAGGACTTGTTACAAAAATGCAGGGGCTGGGTACGTTTGTAGCTGCCAAGTCTCTTCCGCAGCCTGTTTATGATCGAGCGGTTCCCTTCAAGCTTAACAACCATTGGGCAACCGAGTATGTAGGCACCGAGGTTAAAACCGAGCTGATCAGTTTGGAATGCATTGAGGCTGATGACGAGGAATCGCGTGCGCTTGGTATTGAAATGGGTGATCCAATCTGGCTGATTGAGGTTCGCCACATGCTGCACAGCCAGTTAATTGCCTACGAGCAATTGTGCCTTTCCAAAAGGCTTTTTCCAAAATTAAGTATTGCAATGCTGCAACAGTCGGAAGGTAACCTGTACCGCCTGGCCTCTGAGGTGTTTCAAATGCGAATTGGCCAGATGACTGATGAGGTATCAGTCACGTCGATGGAACCTCGAATTGCCAGCCTGTTCAATAAAGTTCCGGATACGCCCAGCTTGCGAGTGTTTCGGATTACCCAATCCATGGACAACACACCCATCGAAAAGCGGGAGGTTTGGCTGGATCCAAGTTTTGCTCATTACAAAGCCACCCCTGAATTGTCCTGACCAACCACCCCCAGGGCCTTCAAGCCGGGCTACAATTCCAACCCATGCAAGCACTCTGGATGTTAGTGGCCTGCCTGTGTTTTGGCACCATGGGCCTGATGATTAAATTAGCGGGCGCCCATGCCTCGCTGGGTGAAATCGTGTTGTTTCGCGGGGCAATACCGCTGATCGGAATTTCCGCATGGGCTCTGTTTCAGGGCCTAAGTTTGAAAAGCCCGGTTGCAGTGCTTCATTTGAAGCGGAATGTTGCTGGAATTATTGCAATGTGGTGCGGTTTTTATGCCACCACACAATTGCCACTGGCCACTGCCACCACGTTGATGTACACCTCACCGCTTTTTATTGCCCTTATTTTGTGGCTTTGGTACGGGCAATCACAGAACCGGCTTGAACAAGGTGCAATCGCAATTGGATTCGCAGGTGTTGTTGCAGTTCTTCAACCCGTCATGGCCAGCGACCAGCTTCCCACCGCCCTCCTTGGCCTCGGTGCAGGTGCCGTTTCTGCGGTGGCGTACATGCAGTTAAAAAGCTTGGGGCAAGCTCGCGAGCCCGAGTGGCGTACCGTGCTGTATTTTGCAGTCACCGCCACCGTTTCTTCACTGGTGTACCTTCTGGGTTTTGGGAAATTTGAAGCACTGAATGTTTCAAATGCGAACTGGTCGCTGCTGTGGCTTGTGGCTTTGGGGTTCTTTGGCGGCGCGGGCAACCTTGCGCTAACCCGCTCGTTCGGAAGCGGCTCGGCGTGGCTTTCGGCTGCGCTTCAATACTGCACCATTCTGGTATCCACATTCTTCGGAATTGTGGTGCTGGGCGACATTCCAAGCAACACAACCTGGCTGGGAGTGTTGCTGATTATTGCCTGCGGTGGCATTTCTTCTTATGCCACACACAAGCGAAAACTGGAAAACGCCTGATTGCGCTTTAGTGATGGTGATGCAATATTTCAGCTAGAATGGCGACCAAAGCCACGCCGGAACCAATGCAAACCAGCTGGACTATGCTTTCCTTTATTTTTACACGTTGCTGCATTTGGGGAATAAGGTCGGCAACCGCCACATAAATAAAACTGGCTGCAGCAAAAACCAGGGCGTAGGGCAACAAGGCCTGCAATTCAGTAAACAGGGTATAACCCAAACCTGCTCCCAATACGGCTGCCACGCCAGCGACTGACATCAGCTGCAAAGCCTTTTTCCGGGTAATGCCGGCATTCACCAACACCAGGTAATCGCCGGTTTGTTGGGGAATTTCGTGCAGTACCACACTAAGAGTGGTAACCAGGCCCAACTTGAAATCAACCAAAAACGCACTGGCTACTAACAGGCCATCGGCGAAGTTGTGAATTGAATCGCCGACCACAATCAGTAAACCGCCCCGCCTTGCTTCGCGCTTGTCGAAACCGTGGTGGTGATCGTGGCCGTCGTGTTCGTGGTGGTGGCTGTGGCGGAATATTGAAAATTTTTCCAGCACAAAGAAAAACAGCAAACCAGCCAGCAGCAAGGCAAACAGCTTGTGGTGATCCATTCCTTTGTCAAGCGCTTCTGGCAGCAAATGCAAAAGCGAGGCTCCTAAAAGCACCCCAGCCGACACACTGACCATGGGCTCAAGTGAGCGGGCAATGTGGCGAGCAGTTAATAAGGCTGATGCAAAAATGGCCAAGGCCGTGCCCAAGGCAGCGGCCAGGAGAACTAGCGGTAAACTGGATTGCACGATTTGGATTGGTCCGAGATTAGATCAGGTTCTTGCCCCGCAAGAACTCAAGCGCTTGATTGTACGCCTGTTTTGCCACGACTGAATTGTAGGTGGGGCGATAATCCGCATGGAAACCGTGCTGGGCTTTGTCAAACACCATGATGCTGCTGGCCTTTGCGAAAGGGTTGGCTTGGGCGGCAAGCAATGCGCTTTTCATTTGTTCGACAGTGTCCAGCGGAATCGATGCATCTTCCGAACCGTACAAACCCAACACCGGGGCTTTGAGTTGCAAAGCGACATCCACAGGATGAGTCGGAGTCAGTTGGTTTTTTGCACCCACAAGGCGACCATACCAAGCCACACCCGCTTTCACAGCAGGCTGATGCGCGGCATACAGCCAAGTAATTCGCCCGCCCCAGCAAAATCCGGTTACCGCCAGTTTTTTGGTGTCTGCACCTTCAGTGCCTGAAAACTCAACACACTTGTCGAGGTCGGCCATGACTTGTTTGTCATCCATTTTCGAAATCACGTTTTCTAAAATGGCGGCCACAGTGGCGTATTGCCCCGGCTCGGAGTGACGAAAGAAAATTTCGGGAGACAAGGCATAAAAACCTTCTTGGGCAAAACGACGGCACACATCCTCGATGTACGCATGCACCCCGAAAATTTCCGGTACGACCAAAATAACGGGTGCGTTCTTCTTGCCTTTTGGATAAGCGCGATAGGCAAACATGTCGTCGTCGCCCACATTCACAAGAACACGCCCTTCTTCAAGGCCCTCACCGGAAGTTGTGATGGCTTGGGCCAAAACAGGCGAAGCCGCTGCCGCAAAGCCACCCACAGTGAAACCTTTCAACACCGTGCGGCGGCTCATGGGCAGTTTGCCACCACCTGTAAGTGCTTCCAGGTGTTCCTGATTTTCCTTGTTTTTTATGTCGTTTGCCGTGTCGCTCATCCCGTTCTCCCTGTTTTTAATGCGCTTCTTCCCAGTTATTGCCCACACCACAGCCCACTTCCAGCGGAACGCGCAGCTTGGCCACCTGAGTCATGATTTCGGGCACTCGCTTCTGGATCAATTCAAGTTCCCCTTGGGGCACTTCAAAAATGACTTCATCGTGCACTTGCATAATCATTTTGGTGTGCAATTTTTCTGTTCTCAGCCAGGCCGACAAATTCACCATGGCCATTTTGATCAGGTCTGCTGATGTACCCTGCATCGGCGCGTTAATGGCGGCGCGCTCAGCCCCTGCCCTTCGCGGGCCATTGGGACTTTTAATTTCAGGCAGCCACAAACGGCGGCCAAACACGGTTTGCACATAGCCGTCTTCCTTGGCCTGTGCGCGCACATTGTCCATAAAATTTGCAACACCGGGGTAGCGCGCAAAATACCGATCAATGTAAAGCTTCGCTGCCTCGCGGGTGATGCCGAGGTTACCAGCCAATCCAAATGCACTCATGCCATATATAAGGCCGAAGTTGATTACCTTCGCAGTGCGACGATGATCCGACGTAACCTCGTTCAACGCCACGCCAAAAATTTCTGAAGCAGTGGCGCTGTGAATATCCAGACCTTCATTGAAAGCGTGAATGAGTGCCTCGTCGCCCGAAATATGCGCCATGATGCGCAATTCAATTTGGGAATAATCGGCCGAGACCAACACGCAACCCGGCGCGGCAATAAACGCTTCACGCACGCGGCGCCCTTCCGCAGTGCGCACGGGAATGTTCTGCAAGTTCGGGTCGTTGCTGGCCAGGCGGCCTGTAACAGCCACAGCCTGTGCATAGTTGGTGTGAACGCGCCCGGTGCGGGCATTTACCATGCGTGGCAATTTATCCGTGTAAGTGCTTTTCAGTTTTGCAAGCGATCGGTGTTCCAATAACTTGGCTGGCAATGGATAATCTTCTGCCAGTTTACTGAGCACTTCTTCATCGGTGGAAGGTGCGCCGCTCGCGGTTTTTTTCACCACGGGCAAACCCAGTTTGTCGAACAGCAGCTCACCAATTTGTTTGGGTGAATTCAGGTTGAAACTGCCACCGGCCAACTCGAAAGCCTGCTCTTCAATCAGTTTCAGCTTGTCTGCAATTTCTGCACTTTGGGCTTCCAGTTTTTCTGAATCAATCAGCACACCATTTCGCTCAACCTCGAACAGCACCTGCCCAAAAGGCAATTCCACATCCCGATACAAGTTGGCCAGTTCTGGCACTTTGTCCAGCTCGGCTTTCAGGGTATGAGCCAGGCGCAAGGTTACTTCCGCGTCTTCAGCAGCGTACTTGGTGGCGGTGTCAATTGGTACCTGGTCGAAATTAATTTGGCTGGCGCCTTTGCCCGCCACTTCCTCGTATTTGATGGTGTTGTAGTTTAACCAGCGCAGGGCCAGGGCGTCCATGCCATGGGGCTTGTGCGCTTCAAGAATGTAGCTGGCCAGCATGGTGTCTTCTACCAAACCTTTCACCCACACATCGTGGTTGGCCATTACATGCAAATCATATTTGGCATTCTGGGCAATTTTGGGTGAATCGGTGTCTTCGAACCACGCCTTCAGAAATGCCAGCACATCGGCCAGCGGCAGTTGTGGCTCGGCGGTAAGGTCTTGGTGGGTTAGCGGAATGTAGTAGCCCACACCAGGCTTCACTGAAAATGAAAGCCCCACAATGCGCGCATTCATGGGCTCCAGCGAATCGGTTTCCGTGTCGAAGGCCACGGGTATTTTTTTGGCTGTAGCGGCTTTTAATTCGGAAAGTAGCGAATTAAGCTGCTCCTGTGTTTGCACGCAAATGGTTTCTATGGAATCAACAGCTTGCGTGGGCGCATCAAACAGGCTCATGGAAGTGCCATCGGGCGGGCCATCTAATTTCGGTTTGGCCGCGGCTTCATCTTCAGCCACACCGCCGAGCGCCCTGAACCAGGTTTTGAATTCAAAGCGTTGAAACAGCTTTTTGAGCTCCTCTTTGTTTTCCGGGTGGGCTTTTAGCTGTTCCTCAATGTGCCGGCGCAGTTCGAATTCGCAATCGGTTTTAATAGTCACCAAAATCTTACCAGTGGGCAGCCAATCGAGCGCTTTTTGAAGGTTCTCGCCCACCTTGCCGCCAATTTTGTCGGCATTGGCTACCACGCCATCCAGCGTTTTGTATTCAGCCAACCACTTGGCTGCGGTTTTGGGGCCAACTTTTTCAACACCGGGCACGTTGTCCACGGTGTCGCCAACCAAGGTTAAATAATCAATAATTTGCTCCGGGTAAACGCCAAACTTTTCAAACACAGCGTCACGGGTCATTACCGCATTTTTCATGGTGTCTACAAGGCGTACCTTGTCGTTTACCAACTGGGCCATGTCTTTATCGCCAGTGGACACAATTACCTCATCGAAACCCTGCTGCAACGCAACTTGCGCCAGGGTGCCAATCACATCATCGGCCTCGATGCCTGGCTCCATCACGATTGGCCAACCCATGGCACGGGTTACTTCATGAATGTGGGGGATTTGGGCGGCCAGGTCTTCAGGCATGCTGGCTCTGTTGGCTTTGTATTCAGGGTAGATATCGTCACGAAAAGTTTTGCCCGGCGCATCGAATACGCAGGCGATACAATTGGAAGTGATATCGTCGGTGTTGTAATCTGCACGCAGGCGTCGAAGCATATTGACCATGCCATAAATTGCCCCCGTGGGCTCGCCCGCGCGGTTTCGCAAATCGGGCATGGCGTGAAAGGCACGGTACAGGTAGCTAGACCCATCAACCAGGAGTAATCGCTTCATATGACAACCAAAAATAAGAATATTCCAACATTGCGCCACCTTCCCTCGAAAGAACAATCCACCACAGTCAAGGCTCGAGAGTCATGGCATGTGCTGGGGATTATGGCAGAGTTCATTGAGGCGACAGAGAAGCTGTCGGCAATTCGCCCCTCAGTGTCCATTTTTGGCAGCGCCAGAACGCCCCCAGATCATCCCTATTACACGCTAACCGAGAACATTGCCCGCGCTTTGTCAGATTCAGGTTTTGCGGTAATCAGCGGCGGTGGCCCAGGCATTATGGAAGCTGCGAACAAAGGCGCATACGCAGGAGAGTCGCCCAGCGTGGGGCTGAACATTGAACTGCCGTTTGAGCAAAGCGGCAACCCCTACCAGGATATTTCCCTGACATTTCGCCATTTCTTTGCCCGCAAGGTTGCTTTTGCAAAGTACGCCAGTGCCTATGTGGTAATGCCCGGCGGCTTTGGCACGCTTGACGAGATGTTTGAGGCGCTCACCTTGATCCAAACCAACAAGGGTCGGCGAATTCCTATTATTCTGGTTGGCTCCAAGTTCTGGGCAGGCCTGATTGATTGGGTAAAAAGCCATTTGCTGGGCGAGGGAATGATCAGCCCAAGCGACATGGACCTGTTTGAAATTGTGGAAACACCGGAAGAGGTTTTGCGGAGCATATTCCACTTCTACGAAAAACGAACCTTTAATCCGTCAGACAGTGAAACAGAGAAGCTGCTGGACTTATAAAGCGAGAGCAAAACACAGGTAAAATCCGGGTGCATATGACCTTACTCAGGACTTTGAATGGCTGTTTTTACACGCATTACCCAAACAGAACTGCAACAATGGCTACATGGCCGGGATTGCGGTGAACTGCTTTCCTTCGAAGGCATTGAGTCGGGCATTGAAAACACCAATTATTTTGTGAACACAAGCACGGGTAGGTTCGTGCTTACCCTGTTTGAAAAACTGAAGGCTGAAGACCTGCCCTTTTACCTGGGCCTTATGCAACACTTGGCGAAAAAAGGCCTTGCTGTACCGGGGCCCATACCGAACGCGCAAGGCGAATTGTTCAGTGTACTGAAAGGCAAACCAGCCACGCTTGTGAATTGCCTCAGTGGCAAATCAGTTGAATACCCGAATGCATCACAATGCCGTGAAATTGGGAAATTTTGTGCCCAAGCCCACTTGGCAGTTGCCGACTTTCAAGGCAACACCCCCAACCCACGTGGCTTAGCATGGATTGAAGGTGCGATGAACGACCTCAATTCTTATCTGCCAGCCGAAGTTCAAGAACTGCTGAGCAGCGAAGTAAGTCACCAAAAAGCCGTTGCTGAAAGCCATGCCTACAACATGTTGCCCAAAGGTGCTGTGCATGCCGACTTGTTTCGCGACAATGCATTAATGCAAGGCGATACGCTTGGCGGCGTGATCGACTTTTACTTTGCCGGTGTTGATACTTTTTTGTTTGACCTTGCAGTTACCGCGAACGATTGGTGTATTGAACTATCCAGCGGTACGCACGGCGAGAACAACAACCAAGGCGAACTGAAACCCGAATTGCTGGCTGCTTTGCTGGCCGGTTATCAGGAAATCCGCACATTGAACCAGCACGAGTGCGAACTTTGGCAAGACATGCTGCGTGCCGCAGGGCTTCGGTTCTGGACATCGAGGCTGTACGATTTTTACATGCCACGTAAAGCCGAAGTTTTGAATGTAAAAGACCCTAAACATTTTGAACGGGTATTGCTTGCTCGCAGGCGGGCTATTCCGCTTGCCCCACAACCGAATTAAGGACGTATCAATTGGCCAACTACGTACACACTTGCCCACCCAGCGCGGGATGGGATTGGCTGATGCAAGGCGTACAGCTTTTCCGCAAAAGGCCGGGTGAAATGTTTCTGTTTGGCAATACCTATCTGTTCATTATTCTTTTTGTTGGCGTCCTGATTCCTTTCATTGGCGCTGCAGCAGTGGCTGTTGCATCGCCCGCTTTGGGTTTTGGCATCATGCTGGCTGGAAGAATGGGACAAAAAGGCCTGAGAGTCGGCCCCAGTGTGTTGTTTAATGCTTTTAATCAGAAAAACAGAAAACACCTGCAATCCCTGTTGATTTTGGGTGCGATTTACACCGCCTGTTTTGCAGTGATTCGCCTACTTGCACACCTTGTTTTGGGTGCGCAACCAGCGATGTCGGTTGAAGATCTGCAAAAGGCCGATGCGGCCGCCAACGCGGCTTTCATGGAATACATCGTGGTGTACATGGTCTTTGTCGGAATCACGAGTATTCCAGTGTTGCTTGCATTTTGGTTCGCACCTGTACTGGTGGTTTGGCACAATATGAAACCCTTGCAGGCTTTGTTCTCAAGTTGGGTTGCAGTGTGGCGCAATAAAAGCAGTTTTTTAATTTACGGCATGGGTTGGCTTATTCTCGGCTTGGGTTTTTCATCGGTGTTTTTGGTTATCTTCACCGTAATGGGCTTGCCCGCCCCCCTTGTCAGCGCCTTGAACATGATGTGTGTTGCGCTAGTAATGGCTGTCTCGCTGTGCACTTTTTACCCAAGCTACAAAGCGGTGTTTGAACACGATCCAGGCCCTTTTGTGAATAGCTGAAAATTTGGGGAACTGTGAAAGAGACATATGTTACTACGGGGTCCTTTAACAAGCTTATGAGTAACATCACATGCAAACTTCACTTCCGACCCACTTACCACACGCCGCTATGGAGCCTGAAGCCCCAATGCTGCATTTTGGACCCGTCTGTAGTGCGATAAGCGCTGCGACTAGCTCTGTTGGTGCGGCAATTATGGTAACTGCATGCACCACTCTTGGCGCTACAATTTTGCACGCAGCGGGAAAAGAGGTGGCTGCCATGCCAAGTTATGCTGATTTACTGGTTCCGACACTTGTTGGCACCTCAGTTGTATTTGGAGGTTTGGGATTTCTGGCTGGTTGTATTAGCCCAAATCCAAAAACATGCTGACCTGTTTTTTTTGATCAAACTTTATCAAGTTTAGCCAAACTAACCATCAGCCACTTCATACCCTGGCGGCCAAAGTTGATTTGAATTCTTTGGTCGTCACCTTCTCCTTCATAGGCCACCACCACACCGCTCCCGAACTTGGCGTGGTTTACACCAGTACCAATGTCGTAAGGGCGCTTGGAAGTTTTGTTGCTATAGCCCACACTCAAGGTTTTGTTCTGCCCCCACACTTTGGAATCGAGCGCGTCCCAGCCCTGGCTGGCAATGTGCGCACGCTTGGGGGTAAGCCACTTCAATACCTCTTCCGGCAACTCATCCAGAAAACGGGAACGCAGGTGATAACGAATTTGACCATGCAACATGCGTTGTTGCGCATGGCTTAGAAACAATTGTTCCCGTGCGCGGGTAATGGCCACGTACATCAAGCGACGTTCTTCTTCTACCGCTTCAACGCTGGTGCCATCGCCGCCCTCTACTGAATTGCCGATGCTGTTCTCGTGTGGAAACAAGCCCTCTTCCAAACCGGTAACAAACACACACTTGAATTCCAACCCTTTCGCAGAATGCGCGGTCATCAACTGAATGGCCTCTTGCCCGGCCGCAGCGGCGTTGTCACCGGCTTCAAGCGATGCATGAGAAAGAAAATCAGCCAGCGGGGTGATCAACTTTTCTTCATCCACCATGGTGGCTGCGGCATCTTGATAATAGCCTTCTGCAATTGCAAACGATGCGGCCGCGTTCACCAATTCTTTCAAGTTTTCAACACGGTCTTCGCCATCTTTGTCCGCCTGAAAATGTGCCATCAAACCCGATTCATTGATTACTTTGTCCACCAAATCAGCAAGGCTCAAACCGCGAGTTTCGAAGCGCATGCGTTCGATCAAATCGGCAAACTTTTTCAAACCGGCCTGCGCGCGGCCTTCCATGCGGTGAATGGCGCGGTAAAGCGAAGTGCCCTGTGCAGTAGAAATATCCTGAAGTTGTTCAACACTGCGCGCACCAATGCCACGGGCCGGAAAATTCACCACACGGGAAAATGAATTGTCATCATCTGCGTTGTCCATCAAACGCAAGTAAGCCAGTGCATGTTTAATTTCAGCACGTTCAAAAAAACGCAGGCCGCCATACACGCGGTAAGGCATACCGGCATTGAACAAAGCTTGTTCCACAACTCGCGATTGCGCATTGGAACGGTACAGGATTGCAATATCAGATCGGCTATAGCCTTCCTCAAGCACCAGTTTTTTGATTCGGTCAATAATAAAAGCAGCTTCGTCCTGATCGCTGGTGGCTTCGTACACGCGAATGGCTTCACCTTCGCCTGCCTCGGTCCACAACTCCTTGCCCAAGCGCGCCTTGTTGTGCGCAATCAACACGTTGGCTGCTTTCAGTACATTGCCCACCGAACGGTAGTTTTGTTCAAGCTTGATTCGGTTTTGTACATTAAAATCATTTTCGAACTGCACCATATTGGCCACACGTGCACCGCGAAATGCGTAGATGGACTGATCATCGTCGCCCACCGCAAAAATACAGCCCTGTGGCCCAGCCAAGCGTTTCAACCAGTTGTATTGCAAACTGTTGGTGTCTTGAAACTCGTCGACCAAAATGTATTTGAAACGGGCCTGGTAATGCTCTCGCAGTGCCGGGTTGGCTCCCAGCAACTCGAATGAACGCAACAACAACTCGGCGAAATCGACAACACCTTCACGCTGGCACTGGGCTTCATACGCTTCATAAAGCCGAACCATCATGCGGTGGTATTCATCATGTGCTTCCACATCTTTGGGGCGCAAGCCCTGGTCTTTAGCAGAACCGATAAAGTAGCTCAGTTGCTTGGGCGGAAATTTTTCAGCATCAATACCCAACACCTTGTACATGCGTTTAATGGCCGACAACTGGTCTTGTGTGTCCAGAATTTGAAATGCCTGCGGCAAACCGGCTTCCTTCCAATGCGCACGTAACATGCGGTTGCACAAGCCGTGAAAAGTACCCACCCACATACTGCGGGTGTTAATCGGCAACATGGTTGAAATGCGGTGAAGCATTTCCTTGGAAGCCTTGTTGGTAAACGTAACCGCCAACACGCCATTGGGGCCCACCTGCCCGGTTTGAATCAACCAGGCAATGCGCGCTGTAAGCACCTTGGTTTTACCGCTGCCCGCACCAGCCAAAATCAAGGCTGATTCGCGGGGCAATGTTACGGCTGCCAGTTGTTCGGGGTTCAGGCTATCGAGTAAAGACACGGCTTCTCACATTCGGTTTGGTTTCGCTGTTGATTTTAACAGTGTTTGCAACAATGACCCGAACCCGGAATATCCATTGACCGAGATTTGAACGGATAATCACAGCCTTACCGCGCAAGCCCGCACAAGATGGAATACACCAACAAAAACCTGACCGTGATGTTCACCGACATTTGCGGCTTCACCAAACAAACCGGGAAAACCAGCCGACGAGACATGATGCAGCGCCTGGCAAAGCACAACGCCTTGCTGTTGCCGGTGATCGAGGCATGGGGTGGCACCTTGATCAAATCAATTGGTGACTCTTTTTTACTGACCTTCGAAAGCCCAACCGATGCACTGCACTGTGCACTTTGCCTTCAACACACCTTGCGGGAATACAACCAAACCGCAAAAGAAACGCAGAAAATTCACCTGAAAATCAGTGTGAATTCAGGTGAGATCACTATCACTGATGATGATGTGTTTGGGGACCCCGTGAATGTGGCTGCCAAAATTGAAAAAGCCACCCAGCCCAACGAAACCCTGTTCACGGAAGCGGTTTTTTTGTCGATGAATCAGTCTGAAGTACCCTGTGAGCCAGCAGGTTCCTTTGCAGCCAAAGGCGAGAATTCAGCCGCAACGGAACTTTACCGCTTGGTAGCGGATGAATCGACACCCAGTTACCAATCTATCTTGAGCGAATTTCGTGCGCGAATACCGCAGAAAGCAACTACTCGCCCAAAATTGATTCTTAAAGGCTACGGCAAAATCGCGGGGCTGGCCTTGGCAGCAAGCACGGTGGCGGGAGTGGCATTCTCGGTGTTTTACAGTTCAAGTCAAACCGTGGAAGGCACCACCCCCGGCAATATTTCTATTGGCGACCAAATCAACATATCGGTTGAACGGCTTCAACCGGCACCAGCCCCGGCGCAAAGCCAGCGTCCGCCTGAATTGGAATGGGCGAAATTGATTGTTAATGACCCTGTACAGTTGAAATTGCACAGCAATGTAGTGATTGAAAAAATAAGCAATACTTTTCAAACCCGGCTAGACAGCGACGTTGAATTGCAAAATCTGCTTCGCACTGCCATGGCTTCCAGAATTTACTGGGAGGCACGAGAGAAATCTTTCTCTGAAGCGGGAAAACTGGTGGACGCGTACAAAGGCAAATACCTCTGGATCAAGGACTGGGGGAATTTCGAGCGTGAACAACACCTTGGTGGCCTACACAACCTGACACGTGATCAATGGCGCAGCCAGTGGAGTGAACGCTGGTTTGAACACATGAGGGAGCTTTATCAATACGCTGAAAATGATGCAGATTTTGGCATGCGTGTCGCGCTTGAAGTCAGCAGCATCAATCGCAAGTACAACAAAGTGGCCGCCCCGGAAGAACAAGACCTGGTCAGCAAGGCAATCAAAATGAAACCTGAATTGCTGACCAGCGAGCGTAAAAACCTGATCAACCTGACGCAAAGCTGGCTGAAAATTGAACAGGAAGACAAAAGTTTTGCGCGCGAATTGGCTAGAAAACATCTGTACAAGGAACTGCGCCCCTGGCTGATAACTGGCTTGCAAGCAGAAAACACCTATCGAAGCCCGCCTGAGCCCGATTTTCCATTGCGGCAAAACTGCCTGGCTTTGTTGGCCGACCAAAAAGACCTGGATGCAGTGGGCAATGTGTTGGCTTACCTTGAAAACAACATTCCGGTTTTCATGCGTGCCACCGAGACGGTGAAATGGGGCGACGGCACGATAAAAACCCTGGTATTTCTAACGGAGGAGCACATACGGCGAGTGCTGCAACTGCCCATGAACGAGAAGGAAAAAGCAGCCACTGAGCAGCTGGTGGGCAAGTTAATTGCTGATATTCAGGCAGACAATGGCCCTTGGGGCAAGAACAACGATGCCCTGCAAGCGGCTAAAACCATCGAAGCCGCGCTTTTGATGCGTTGAACCGCCGGGTAAGCCCGGCCCAAGCCGTAAAAAACCAAAACCCCGATATAATGAAAGATTGCTCCGGCCCTTCGGGTCGGCGCCCGCTCGCATTCAAAATTCACACCCAGGTTTCAGCACCACCATGTTCGATAAATACGCCGCCCAAGACATTGAAAATGCCGTACAAGGCCAATGGAAAGAATCAGACGCCTACAAAGCCGAGGCTTTTGCGAAAGATGCAAGCGGCAAGCTGAAACCCAAGTATTACTGTGTGTCCATGCTGCCCTACCCCAGTGGCAAGCTACACATGGGCCATGTGCGCAACTACACCATCAACGATGTGATGATTCGCCAAAAGCGCATGAAGGGCTACAACACCCTGATGCCCATGGGTTGGGATGCATTCGGCATGCCTGCTGAAAACGCCGCCATGGCCAACGGCAAACCGCCTGCCGCCTGGACCTACAGCAACATTGATTACATGAAAAAGCAGATGGAATCGATGGGTTTGGCCATTGATTGGTCCAAAGAGGTTGCCACCTGCAAACCCGATTACTACAAATGGAACCAGTGGCTGTTTTTGAAAATGCTTGAGAAAGGCATTGTGTACAAGAAAACTGGCACCGTGAACTGGGACCCCATTGACCAAACTGTACTGGCCAATGAACAGGTCATCGACGGCAAAGGCTGGCGTTCAGGCGCAACAGTGGAAAAGCGTGATATTCCCATGTACTACATGGCGATTACCAATTATGCCGATGTACTGCTGGAAGACCTGAATGGCCTGCAATGGCCCGACCGCGTGAAAGTGATGCAGGAAAACTGGATTGGTAAATCCACAGGTGTGCGCTTCGCTTTCCCGCATGAAATCAAAAACGCTTCGGGTGAACTGGTTCAAGACGGCAAGCTGTATGTGTTCACTACACGGGCAGACACCGTCATGGGCGTTACATTCTGCGCCGTGGCCGCCGAACACCCGCTGGCCGCACTGGCCGCTGAAAACAATCCTGCACTTCAAGCATTCATTGCTGAATGCAAGGCAGGTGGTGTGGCTGAAGCCGACATGGCCACCATGGAAAAGAAAGGCATGCCCACTGGCTTAAGCGTAACCCACCCGCTTACAGGCGAAAGCGTGCCGGTGTGGGTGGGCAATTATGTGTTGATGAGCTACGGCGATGGCGCCGTGATGGGTGTGCCCGCGCATGACGAGCGCGATTTTGCGTTTGCACTGAAATACGGCATTGCGATTAAACAAGTCATCGAAGTGAAAGGCGAAGTATTCAACAACGCCGAGTGGGCTGAATGGTATGGCGACAAGGAACGCGGTGTTTGTATTGCCAGTGGCCCGCTGGATGGGCTAAATCATACAGCAGCTGTGAACAAGGTGGCCGAACTTCTCGCCGCCAAAGACCTTGGTGAAAAACGCATTCAGTTCCGCTTACGCGACTGGGGCATTTCCCGCCAGCGCTACTGGGGTACCCCAATTCCCATTATTTACTGCGACACCTGCGGTGATGTGCCCGTGCCCGAATCAGACCTGCCCGTGGTGTTGCCTGAAGACTTGGTACCCGATGGCAGCGGCAACCCTCTGGCCAAAAGCGCGGCATTTTATGAATGCAAATGCCCCAAGTGTGGCAAGCCAGCCCGCCGCGAAACCGACACCATGGACACCTTCGTGGATTCCAGCTGGTACTTCACGCGCTATGTGTGCAACGATTCAAACACCATGACCGACGAGCGCAGCGATTACTGGATGCCCATGGACCAGTACATCGGTGGCATTGAACACGCTATTTTGCACCTGCTGTACAGCCGCTTCTGGACCAAGGTGATGAACGACATGGGCTTGGTGAAATTCCGCGAACCCGCTACCGCCCTGCTAACCCAAGGCATGGTGCTGAACGACACCTATTACACCGAAGAAGCCAATGGCAAAAAAACCTGGATCAACCCGGCCGATGTAGCTGTTGAGTTTGATGAAAAAGGCCGGCCTGTTTCGGCAAAACTTAGCAGCGATGGTACTCCCGTGCACATCGGTGGCGTTGAAAAAATGTCGAAGTCGAAGAACAACGGCATTGACCCACAGGCGTTGATAGACCAGTACGGCGCGGACACAGCTCGCCTGTTCACCATGTTTGCAGCTCCGCCCGAGCAAAGTCTGGAATGGAGTGATTCAGGCGTTGAAGGCTCACACCGCTTCCTAAAGCGCCTGTATCAACTGGCTCTGAACCAACAGGATGCCATTAAGGCACAACCCACGTTGAATGCTGCGGAATTGAGCAAAGCTGCACAAAATGCCCGCCGCGATGTGCATGAAATTCTGAAACAGGCCAACTTCGACTACGACCGACACCAGTACAACACCGTGGTGTCTGCTGGCATGAAAATGCTGAACACACTAGATACATTCGCCAGTGAAGCGAACACGCCCGCAGACCAAGCTGTGCTGGCCGAAGGCCTTGGCATTTTGTTACGTGTGCTTTACCCAATAGTGCCGCACATAACCTGCCACCTGTGGGCAGGCCTGAACTACAGCGCCGCACACGGTGAGCTTCTGGATGCACCCTGGCCCGAAGTCGATGAAAAAGCCCTGGTGCGTTCAGAACTCACTTTGATGGTGCAAGTGAACGGCAAACTGCGAGGCAGTATTGAAGTACCCGCCGAGATGGACAAAGCCAGCATTGAGGCCATCGCCTTGGCCAGCGAGGCTGCGCAAAAGTTCATGGAAGGCAAGCCCGCCAAAAAAGTGATTGTGGTGCCCGGCAAACTGGTCAACATCGTTGTTTAAAATTGCCCCTACTGATAAGCGAGTGCGTATGAAACGATTCATTCAAACCATCGCCCTGCTGGCAACCACGCTGGCACTGGCTGCCTGTGGTTTTCAGCTGCGCGGCCAGTACAACTTCGATTTCGAGAAAATCGAATTGCGCGGCATGGAAAATTCTGAAATGAATCGCAACATGGACTTGCAACTTCAAATTCTGAACCTGAAAGTGAACCCGCCGGGGGGCGCGCCGCTGAAGCTGAACCTGATCAGCGAAACACGCGACCGCAGTATTGTGACCTTCAGCGCAACAGGCCGAGCACGCGAAGTGCGTGTTACCTATAATTTGGTCTACAGCGTGGTCGACAAAAATGGAGACTTCCTGATCGCGACCAGCCAGCTAAGCCAGCGCCGCGAACTCACCTACACCGACGATCAGATTCTGGGCAAGGAAGCCGAAGAAAACCAGCTTTACACAGAAATGCAGCGAGACATTGCACGCCAAATTACAGGGCGGCTTAGCGCCTTGCAATTGGACAAAAAAGGGCAAGCGGCCAAGTGAAACAGATTGCGCTTGACACCTGGTTGAACGATGGCGCAAACACCGCTTTGCCACAACTGATGTGCGTGTTCACGGATGAACCACTGTTTGCAACCCAAGCTGCCGACCTGTACCGCCAACGCTTGAAAAAGCAAACCGATTACCAGCGTCAAATTGTGGAAGTAGACCGGCAGTTTGATCCGCAGGAATTTTTGTCTCTGTTCGCAGAGGCCTCTTTGTTTGGCGATGTTTCTCTGGTTGATTTGCGAATTAATCAACCCAAACTCAGCAAGGAAGCCGCTGAAGCCTTGAGCAAAGCAGCTGACTGGATTTCAGCTGGCGACACAGGGCACTACCTGTTGGTGAATGCGCCAAAACTGAATAAAACCCAGGAAAAAAGTGCGGGTTTCGCAGAGTTGTTAAGCAAAGGATGCGAGATTGCCTGCCGCCCTGTGGGCGCAGACACCCTGCCCGGCTGGATAGCACAAGCCGCAAAGCGCAAGGGCGTACAATTGAACCGTGAAACCTGTGCCTGGTTGGCTGAGAAAACCGAAGGCAACCTGCTGGTGGCGCACCAAACCATTGAAAAACTCGCGCTTGAGCACCAAGGGGCCGTGGATATTGAACAGGTGCAAGGCATGGTGGCCAATTCTGCGCGTTTTAATGTGTTTGACCTCGGCGGTAGCCTGCTGGCGGGTGATGCCAAACGAATTACCCGCATGATGGAAGGACTGGAAGCCGAAGGCGAGGCCCCCACCCTAGTACTTTGGGCCTTACAGGAAGAAATTCGTGCAATTCGCGACACCCAGCAAGCCATGCGGCGCGGAATGTCTTTGTCGGATGCCTGCCGACAAAATAGAATCTGGGGACAGCGGCAAAATCATATTGCAGCTGCCCTGAAACGTCACAGTCCTGGCAGCCTTCAAAAACTGACCACATGGTGTTATGCAGCTGAAAAAACCATCAAGGGCATGAAACAGGGCAACCCCTGGACCCTGTTTGAAATTATAGGCCTGGGCTTGGCGGGCCTTGATCCCCCCGAATTGTGGATCAGTTGAACCCTTCGAACCGAACATTCGTACCGAACATTCGTACCGAACGATAGTACCAAGTGAGCATGATGAGTATTGAAGAACAAATTTTAGCCATTGGCAAAAAAGCCCGTGTAGCTGCCGTTTACATGGCCAAGGCCAACACGCAGGCGAAAAACAAAGCCCTGCTTGAGACAGCCAAGTTGATTCGCGCCAACAAGGCGGCACTCAGCAAAGCCAATGAAGCCGACATGGCACAAGCCAAAGCCAATGGCCTGGATGCAGCGCTGCTTGATCGCCTGGCTTTAAGCGACAAAGCCATTGAAACCATGGCAGAGGGCCTGGAGCAAATTGCACAACTGCCCGACCCAATTGGTGAAATGACCGACTTTAAAAACCGCCCTTCCGGCATTCAGGTCGGCAAAATGCGTGTTCCTTTGGGCGTTATCGGCATCATTTACGAAAGCCGCCCTAACGTAACGGTTGATGCTGCCGGTTTGTGCATCAAATCGGGCAATGCCACCATTTTGCGCGGCGGCTCCGAAGCATTCCGATGCAACCAGGCCTTGGCTGCGATTGTTGCCCAGGGTTTGGAAGCGGCTGGTTTACCTGCGGACGCTGTACAAGTGATCGACACCACAGACCGCGCAGCGGTGGGTACATTGATCACCATGACTGAATACGTCGATGTCATCGTGCCGCGTGGCGGCAAAGGCCTGATCGAGCGCATTTCCCGCGACGCCAAGGTGCCTGTGATCAAACACCTGGATGGCATTTGCCATGTGTACATCGATGAAAGTGCAAACCTTGTTCATGCGGCCAATATTGCAGACAATGCAAAAACACACCGCTACGGCACCTGCAACACCATGGAAACGCTGCTGGTCCACGCCCATGTGGCCAAGCCTGCTTTGGCGGAACTTGCGCAGCGTTACGCTGCCAAAGGCGTAGAGCTTCGCGGATGCAAACGCACCATGGCCCTGTTGCCCAGCGTGAAAGCAGCGTCTGAGGAAGACTGGGGCACCGAATATTTGGCGCCGATTTTGTCGATCAAGGTCGTCGACAGCCTGGATGAAGCAATCGCGCACATTAATCACTATGGTTCGCACCACACCGACAGCATCGTGACTGAAAACCACAGCCATGCCATGCGCTTTATTCGGGAAGTGGATTCCGCCTCCGTGATGGTCAATGCATCCACACGGTTTGCAGACGGATTCGAATATGGCCTGGGTGCTGAAATCGGTATTTCAACCGACAAAATCCATGCGCGTGGCCCCGTGGGCCTTGAAGGCCTGACCAGCCAAAAATACGTGGTGTTCGGCCACGGCGAAACAAGAAACTGATTAACTCACAACGAACCAAATTCAAAACCAACTGGAGCAGTACATGGACGGTTACCTTTGGGTGAAAGCCTTTCACATTTTGTTTGTTGCATCCTGGTTTGCAGGCCTGTTTTACCTGCCCAGAATTTTTGTAAACCTGGCCATGGAAACCGAGCCTGCCGCCACAGCACGTTTGCTGGAAATGGCAAAAAAACTTTACAAGTTCATGACCCTGTTGGCGATACCTGCCTTGTTGCTCGGCTTTGCGTTGGTTGGTGTTTACCAAATTGGTGTGGGCGGTCAAAGCGGCTGGTTGCACGCGAAAATCCTGATCGTGTTTGTAATTGCAGGTTACCACTACAGCTGCGGGCGCATCCTGCGAAAATTTGAAGCAGGCCTGAACACACGCACCCACACGTATTACCGCTGGTTCAATGAAGTACCCGTGGTGCTCATGGCGATTGCAATCATCCTGGTGGTTGTTAAACCTTTCTAATTTTTTAAAAGCAATTCATGTCCAATTCAAGTCACCGTACCTCCAGACCCGGCAAAGCTGGCCAGGAACACAACTCCACAAAGCAAAGTGTGTTCAGGTGTTTCGCCAGCTGCCCGCGCGGTCTGGAAGAAATTCTTGTGGCTGAACTGGAAACCATGGGTGCGCAAAAAACCCGTGCTGTTACCGGCGGTTGCACATTCGATGCAAGCTGGCGCCAAGCCACCCGCATGACCTACTGGAGCCGCTTTGCTGGCCGCATTGGGCTTGAATTGGCGCGGGGGGAATGCACAAACGAAGAACAGTTCTACAACATCGCCAAGTCGGTGGACTGGTACAACTGGTTCAAACTGTCCAACACATTCCGGGTGGACTTGAACAATTTGGGTGCGGACATTCAAAGCGTTCGCTTCACACAGCTTCGCCTGAAAGATGCCGTATGCGATTCATTCCTTGAGCGCTTCGATGAACGCCCGAATGTGAGTGTTGATGCACCCGACGTTCGAATTTTTGCAGCCATTTCCCCCACAGAAGCCATGGTGTACATCGACCTGGCTGGCGAAAACCTGTTCAAACGCGGCTGGCGCGAAGAAGCAGGTGTTGCACCGCTGAAAGAAAACCTGGCTGCAGGCCTGTGGCACATTGCCCGCCAAAGCGAGGCGGGAAAAAATGCCAATGTGTTTCTCGACCCGTTTTGCGGCAGCGGTACATTGGTCATCGAATCACTTTCCCAGCTGTGCGACCGCGCACCCGGGCTGGAACGCCCATTCGCTTTTGAAAACCTGAAACCCTTCACGCCAGAATGGGGCAAAGAACTTCAAGAAGATGCCAACCGCCGCTTCAATGCTGGCCTAGACAAAGCGCTGAACACACCCTACTTTCACTGGTATGCCAGCGACATCACTGAATTGCTGATCGACATTGCTCAAGAAAATTTGGTGCGCGCCGGTTTCGAGGAACTTCTGGATGCCGGCATTGTGCAGTTTGCACAGCGCGATGCACTCACCGTGGAACCACCAGCCCCAACCGGCATTGTGTTCAGCAATCCGCCTTATGGCGAGCGTGTGCGCGCCAAAGGTGCCGATGTACCGGAAGACGAAGCCTACGAGCGCCTGTTCAAGGCCTATGGCGACCACCTAAAGATGAATTTTTCCGGCTGGACCGCCTTCTTGTTCTCAGGCGACCTGGAAATCAAAAAAACACTGGGCTTAAGTCCCAAGCGCAAGCGCCCGTTGTTCAACGGACCCATCGAATGCCGTTTGTTTGAAATTCCGCTAACCCGTGGCGTGTATCGACCACGGGCCAATACTGAGCAATCTGAAGAAAGCCCAGCAGAAAATCCAGACAACTAAAAACAGCGAAGTTTACTCTGCCAACAACTTGGCAATATCAGCTTTAAGATCTGCCGGCTTGGTGGTGGGGGCATAACGGTCGTACACCTCGCCATTTTTGCGCACCAGGAATTTGGTGAAATTCCACTTGATGGCCTCGGTGCCAAGAATGCCCTTGGCCTGAGAAGTCAGGTACTTGAACAATGGGTGTGCATCGATGCCTTTCACATCCACCTTCTCAGCCATCAAGAAATCAACGCCATAGTTTTTCTGGCAAAAGCTGGCGATCACCTCTTCAGTGCCGGGCTCCTGACCGCCAAACTGGTTGCAGGGAAAACCAATAATAACCAGGCCCTTCTGGCCCAATTTTTTGTGCAATTCCTGCAAGCCCTCATACTGCGGCGTGAAGCCACATTTACTGGCAGTATTGACAATCAACAGCACCTTACCTTGAAAATCGGCAAGGCGAATGGGCTTGCCGTCCAGGGTTTTACTTGAAAACTCATACACACTGCCTGTCATGGGAATTGCCTTTCCAATATTTGTTGAAAGGCAAGTTTACCTGCAAATTCCGACGGTTCAAATTTGGTTGACGCCTGACATAGTGCTCATGGCCACATCGCGCGTAATCTTGCCGGTAACCAAAAGCCTTTGTACTGCCTGCTCCATGGTTTGCATACCATGCTGAGAACCAGTTTGTATTGACGACACCATCTGCGCAACCTTACCCTCCCGAATCAAATTTCGAATCGGTGGTGTCACCATCATGATTTCATGCGCAGCCACTCGGCCACCTCCCTGCTTTTTCAACAGAGTCTGGCAGATCACAGCGCGCAAGGACTCGGACAACATTGAACGCACCATGCTTTTGTCTGCCGATGGGAATGCATCAATAATACGGTCGATTGTTTTTGGTGCCGACGATGTGTGCAAGGTTGCGAATACCAAATGCCCGGTTTCAGCGGCGGTCAAAGCCAATTGAATGGTTTCCAGGTCACGCATCTCACCCACCAGAATCACATCCGGGTCCTCACGCAAGGCCGAACGCAGCGCTGCTCCAAACGAATGAGTGTGCTCACCCAACTCGCGTTGGTTAATTACACAATTAATTGGCATGTGCGTAAATTCAATCGGATCCTCGATTGTCAGAATATGGGCCTTTTGATGACGGTTCACGTCATCAACCATCGCAGCCAGGGTTGTACTTTTACCAGAACCGGTAGGGCCAGTTACCAAAACCAATCCGTTGGGCTCACGCGCAATTTGGCGAAATACTGCGGGTGCCTCCAGCTCGTCCAGGCTTTTTACACGGCTGGGTACCACACGAAATGCGGCCGATGCGCCCCTGCTCTGCATGAAAGCGTTAACCCGGAACCGTGACAGGCCCTCAATTGCGAAACTGTAATCACATTCATGCGATTGTTCCCAGCTTTGCAACTGGGTATCCGTCATCGACCCCTGAATCAATCGATAAACCTCTCGATGCCCTAAAATGGCATCGCTTAGCTTGCGCATTTCTCCGTTCACACGGATCATCGGAGGCATTTCTGCAGATAGGTGCAAGTCTGACGCTTTTTCATCCACAGCCCAAGTCAACAAATCGGTTAGTGTCATGTGGCTATAATCTCCCTTTAAGCATTAAATCGATGCACCATGAACCGAGCCACACAACTGGCTGATATTCAGAGCCGAATTGCCACCGCCTGCAGCAAAGCCGGGAAACCGCGCTCTGCCGTAACGTTGTTGGCAGTGAGCAAAACTTTTCCCTTGAGCGATATTCTTGAGTTTTACAGCTACGGGCAGACAGCCTTTGGTGAAAATTACCTGCAGGAAGCGTTAGATAAAATCACCCAGCTGGCTGATCACCCCAATGCGCAAACAATTGCCCCCAACCTTCAATGGCATTTCATTGGCCCTATTCAAAGCAACAAAACCAAGCCAATTGCAGAAAATTTTTCATGGGTACACAGCGTTGATCGCTTAAAAATTGCACAGCGTTTATCGGAACAGCGCCCCACCACACTGCCGCCTTTGAATGTGCTAGTCCAAATCAACACCTCGGGCGAAGAGAGTAAATCGGGAGTTCACCCAGAACAGGCCGAGGATTTGTGCAAGCAAATTCATGGCCTGAAAAATATAGCGTTGCGAGGCTTGATGACCATTCCCAGCAACACTGACAACAGCAATCAGTTAAAGGCGGAATTTTTGAAGTGCAAGTCCATCTTCGATTCGCTTAACTCAAAAGGCTTTGGGCTGGATACCCTATCCATGGGCATGTCTGCGGATCTGGAATTGGCCATTGAATGTGGCTCAAGCTGCGTGCGCGTGGGCTCGGCCTTGTTTGGCGCACGTGACTATTCAAAATAAACACACGGAATCAGTATGCAAAAAACCTTATTCATCGGCGGCGGCAACATGGCATTTGCCATTCTTGGCGGATTAATCAGTAGTGGAGTGGCAGCCAGTACTTTCCATGCAGTCGACCCCAGTGCTGAAGCAGCGTCGAAAATTTCCGCACTGAATATTCAGTGCACTCCAGAATGGCCAAGCAACTTCACGCCGGAAATTGTGGTGCTTGCCGTGAAACCCCAGTTAATGCAAAGCGTGCTGAACAGCCAAGGCGCAAACCTGCACAACAAACTGATCATCAGCATAGCGGCTGGGGTCAGCGTGGCTCAAATTCAGCAGTGGAGCCAGCAGCCCAACGCGCGTGTGGTGCGCTGCATGCCCAATACACCCGCCTTGGTGTCGCAAGGCATTTCAGGTTTATTTTTCACCGCGAATTGTTCAGAAGCAGATCGCAACACTGCGGGACAAATTTTCAGCAGTTGCGGAGAAGTGTTAGTGCTCAACAAAGAAGAAGAAATTAATGCAGTCACAGCCATTTCAGGCAGTGGCCCTGGCTATGTATTTTTTCTCATGGAAGCTTTATCACAGGCTGCGAAAAACCTGGGATTCAATGAAGCACAAGCCAACCTGTTGGTGAGCCAAACTTTTTTGGGCGCCGCCACACTGGCCAAACAATCGGACGATTCATTTGCCACACTTCGGGAAAAAGTGACCAGCAAGGGAGGCACTACATTTGCTGGCCTGGAACAGCTGCGAGCACTGGGTGTGTTTGATGCCGTAGACAGCGCGGCCAAAGCAGCCTGCGCGCGCGCAGTTGAACTTCAGAAGGGTGCTGGCTAATTCTTGTTAAAGAAACTCAAGCACCAGGCCGGCGAATAACACCGCGCCCAACCAGTTGTTGTGAAGAAATGCCTTGAAGCACCTTGCACGATCGCGATTGCGAATTAGCGTGAAGTGATACACAGCAATACCAACCGCGCAAACCCATGCCAGCCAGAAGAACGGGCCATACGCCTGTGAACTGGCCACCCAGGCCCAAATCAGCAGGCTGACCGCATAGCACATCACAATGCCAGCCACATCGTACTTGCCCAGCGTAATGGCCGAGGTTTTTATATTCAGCTTCAAATCATCTGGTTTGTCGACCAATGCATACTCGGTGTCGTAAGCCACTGTCCAGGACACATTCGCCAGAAAAACCAGCCAGGCATGCAAGGGCACACTGCCCTGCACCGCCACAAAAGCCATCGGAATCGAGAAGCCAAATGCAATTCCCAAATAAGCCTGCGGCATGGGAAAAAAACGTTTGGTAAAGGGGTAACTGCCCGCCAGAAAGGCTGCAGGAATACTCATCAAAATGACCGACCAGCCCAATGGCAAAGTGATCAGCAAGGCCACAATTGCCAAGGCTGCGGCTAACCATAGTGCTTCCTTGTCGGTAATTCGCCCGCTGGTTAATGGCCTGTTGCGAGTACGTTCTACATGCAAATCAATGTCGCGGTCTGCATAATCATTGATGGCACAGCCCGCAGACCGCATCAACACCACACCAGCTACAAAAATCAAAAGCACATGCGGCGGCGGCAGGCCCTCTGCAGCCATCCACAAACCCCACAGCGTGGGCCACATCAAGAGCAAAATTCCGATGGGTTTATCCAGGCGTAACAGCAGGTAGTAATCCCGCAAACGCGCCTTTGTCAGAACAACCATCGCTTAACGCACCATTTGAGGCGCATTCAGAAACTCAACACCATTCAGTTTGCATTCCATGATCGCATCACGCAAAGCATCCAGTGCCTCGCGCCTCCCAAAGCTTTTTCGCCACACCAAAGCCACTGTGCGGCGAGTGTCGTCATCTGCCAGTGGAATGTAAGTCAGCAAGCTTTCCTTGGGAACAGGATTGGGCACAGAGCTTGAAGGCAATACAGTGATCCCAACGCCCGAAGCAACCATGTGCCGAATGGTTTCAAGAGAACTGCCCTCGAAAGTGCGCTGAATGCCTTCTGACGATTGAGAGAATCGGGACAACTCCGGGCATACACCCAACACCTGATCCCTGAAGCAGTGTCCAGTGCCCAACAACAACATGTTTTCGCTACGCAGGTCATCCGATTGAATGGCTTTTTCATTGGCCCAGCGGTGTGACTTGGGCAAAGCTACCATGAATGGCTCGTCGTACAAAGGCTGAATCACAAACCCCGATTCATTGATAGGCAGCGCCAACACCGCCACATCAATTTCCCCCTGCTTCAACAACTCCAGCAGGCGCACCGTAAAGTTTTCCTGCAACACCAGGGGCATGGAGGGCACACGCTCTATCATGCTGGAAACAAGGCCCGGCAACAAATAAGGCCCAATGGTATAAATAACACCCACACGCAACGGGCCAGCTAACGGGTCCATACCCTGCTGCGCAATGCTTTTGATTGCCGCAGCCTCTTCAAGCACGCGCTGCGCTTGAACCACGATGCGCTCACCCACCGGCGTTAACGACACCTCGCTGGAACCTCTCTCAAAAAGAGAAACATTGAGCTCCTCTTCAAGCTTTTTAATGGCCACAGACAAGGTAGGCTGACTGACAAAGCAGGCATCGGCCGCCCGGCCAAAATGCTTTTCGCGGGCCAAGGCAACGATGTACTTGAGTTCGGTAAGGGTCATTTAATTTTGCTATCAAGGCGGCAGGTGCGATTATTATTGCAAACGCAGCCACATCAAGCAACACATGTTTTAGAACAAAACCTAAAGCCGCATGGGCAAAATAACCATTTGCTGACCGGCATTGTGCAAGCGGCGTTGAAGTTCCAAAGCAGCCTGGTTGTGCAACAAGCGGGTCAGAATGTTTTCATTTTCAAACACCAGTTTGCTGGTGAAGAAAATTGCATTGGGATGGTTCACCGCAACCTCTTTGGCCAGGCTAGTCAACTCTTCAACAGCATCCGTTCCGAAAGACAAATAGCTTTTGGCCCGCAAACCGTGGCTGCGGCAAAAATTCACAAAGTAATTCAGGGAAACAGAAGCGTCCACTCGCATGGCTTCCAGTGCTTCTCGACCACCGTAAGCCTTTGAATCCACAGTGCGCGCGTTCATGAACACGAAATTTTGGAAGTGGTTGGGAAACATGCGTTGCACCCACAACAAAGCATGCAAACCACCACCACGGCTGTTGCCAACAATAAAAACCGCCGTGTTTCCATCTGGAATCAAATCGGGGGGCGAATGTGCCGAGCCGTATTGCGCCATGGCAAACACCTCGTCAATTTTCGCGATTTTTTCTTTGGTTTCCCGGTAATGATTACGCACCCACAAACACACCAAAACAACCAGCGTAGTGATCAACATCGTGATCCAACCACCCTGAAAAAACTGCGTAATGATGGTGCCCAACAAAATAGAGGCAGAAACAGCGAAGCCCAACGATGCTGACAAAAAGCCTTTTACGAAACGTTTTTCATGTTGGTTTTTAAGCCAGTAAACACACAAGCCCAGCATTGAAAGGCTAAACACAATAAACACATTGATGGAGAACAGCACCACCAACAAATCCACATTCGCATCGCTTAGGTAAATGGCCAGCAAAGCAAAACCGCCCATCAACATAATGCCGTTCTTGGTCACAAAGCGATTGGACAAATACCGAAACTGGTGGGGCAACCAGGAATCAATCGCCATCGTCGACAACACGCGGGGCCCCACGGCAAAAGCCACATGTGCGGCCAACGCCAGCACAGCAGTTTCTAACCCCAGCATTACCACCAAACCAAGAATTACATAGGGCCAATCCCAGCCAAGGTCAGTGAACACCCTTTCAAACAACACACCGTTCAAAGCCATGGTGGGCTCGATATCCACATCCCACAAGGAATACAAAGCCGCAAGACTTGCTGCCGCAAAAGCCAGCGCACAGGCCACATAGGCCAACATTTTGCGACGGTTCTCGCTGCTTTGCCTGTAGCGGCTTAACTGCACTGTATCGGAGGCCGCCTCAATGCCGGTGTAGGTGCCCCCCCCCAGAAAAAACCCGCGTGCGAAAATAGCCAGTACGGGCAACCAACCCAAGGTATTCAAGTCAGATTGAGTGGTTTCAACACTGCGCTTCACCACACCGCCAATGTCCTGAAAATGATCAGAAAAACCCACCAAAATAAAAACCAGGTGGGTTAACAAAAAAGCCACGAATAAATACTTGAAAGGTTTTAAATTCAGGTGCCGCCCCTGAATGTGAAAACTCATCAAGCCAAGCATCAGTACCATTGAAACCCACACACGGTACTCGTAAAAATACGGCGGCAAAAAACTGAACATCAAGTAGGTTGATGCGCTAATGCCCAAGGCCACCATCAGCACATAATCAACCAACAAGGCCGCGCCAGCGATCAAACCAACCCTGGGGCCAAGCAAATTGGTGGCCATGGCATAACCGCCACCGCCCTTTGGAAAAAGCTCGGTAACACGAAAGTAGGTGAGCGAAACAAGAAGAATGGACAGCGCCGTCAGCACGCCCAGAAATAGCAGCAAGTGGCGTGAATCGCCGAGCGCCTTGAAAGACTCCTCTGGGCCAAAAGCCACGGAAGCCAAACCACAGGCGCCCACGGCAACCCATGCATACTTCTCCGAGAAAATATCGTCGCGTTCGTTCGCATCAATGGAAGCCGCCCCATTACGCGGCACGGCAGATTGTTGACCAAGCGAAGCACCAGCCTTGCCTGACTTTTGGGTTTCACTCATGCGTACATTGCAGTGCAACAAACAAGTCGAGTATGGTATACCGTCCCCATGCGCAACACAATGCACCTCTCGGCGTTATCATTGCAGCTGAGCGAATTTAGATTCATTTCTCCAAACATTCACGATATCCCATATGACTCAAGCCACCGTTGTTTCTACTCCAAAAGCCCCCGCCGCAATCGGCCCCTACAGCCAGGCGATTAAACTTGGCAACCTCGTATTTACTTCAGGGCAAATTGGCCTAAACCCGACCACAGGTGATTTGGTAGGCCCAAGCACTGAGGAGCAGGCACGCCAAGCATTTGCCAATTTGAAAGCCGTGGCCGAGGAGGCCGGTGGCAGCTTGGCCAATGTGGTGAAGTTCACCTTGTTCCTGACCGATCTCAGCGAATTCGCCCAAGTTAACGCGATTATGCAGGAATATGTGTCGGCTCCCTTCCCCGCGCGGTCGACTGTAGGTGTGGCCAGCCTTCCCAAAGGCGCACGCTTTGAAGTTGAAGCCATTTTGGCCCTGTAACAGCACACGCATACCAAGCACTTGACCGCAGCAGCCCCCAACAACCTACCCGGCTTCGAGGAGCTGCTGCCGCTGCCAACATCAATTGCAGATGCAGTGGGTGGCCTGCTGCTTGCCCCGCACTGGATGGGGCTTGCACTACACCTGCCACTTCGCTTCGAAGACAAAGCCTCAATTACAGCCATGGACTCACTTCAAGTGGGCCAGAAAGTGAATTTGCTGGCCACAGTGATTGGCAGTGAGGTGCAGTACCACCCCCGAAAGCAACTGCGGGTTTGGGTAGAAGACGGTGACACAACACTACTGTTGCGCTGGCTTCATTTTTACCCTGGCTTGCAACAAAAACTCAGCGAAGGTAGCCGAATTCAAATCAGCGGCCAAATACGGCAAGGCTATGGCACCTTCGAAATGGTGCACCCCACGGTGAAAATTGCGCCGCCAGGAAGCCTTGAGGAAACCAACAGCCCCAAAGCGCAAACAAGCAACGCGAATGCGGTGCTGGAACCTGTTTACCCCAGCACTGGGCAATTGAAACAAAGCGATTGGCACCGCTGGATGAAAAAACTGCCGGCAGCCTGTTTCATCGATACCCTGCCCACAGCCCTGTGTAAAAAACACCAACTGTTGTCGTGGCCCGCTGCCTTGAAAACCCTGCACGGACAGGCCAAACCCGAAGAACTTTACGACTTGAATTTGCGCACCCACCCAGCCTGGACAAGGGTGAAGGTGGACGAACTGCTGGCCCAGCAACTGTTGTTGCGCGAGTACCGCCAACAGCGCACCCAAGAAAAAGCCAGCCCGCTGAAGGCCGTAAAAACCGCGAAAAACAGCCTGGTTCAACAATTCATTTCACAGCTACCCTTCAAGCTAACAGGGGCACAGCAACGCGCCTGCCGAGAAATTTTTGAAGACCTCGCCCAGCCCTACCCCATGCAACGCCTGCTCCAAGGCGACGTGGGAAGCGGAAAAACGTTAGTAGCCGCACTGGCTTGTTTACGCGCCATAGAAAACGGCAAACAGGCCGCAATTCTGGCCCCCACCGAAGTATTGGCTGCGCAACACCACCACAAACTGACCCCTCTATTTGATGCAGTGGGCGCACGCTGCGCGAAGCTTCAAGGGGCCATGAAAAAAAGCGAAAAAGACCGCACCCTGAAATCACTTGCTGCAGGCGAAATTGATGTGATTATCGGCACCCATGCACTGGTTCAAGACCATGTTGACTTCAAGGCACTGGCGCTAGTTGTTGTTGATGAACAGCACCGCTTCGGCGTGGCCCAACGCCTGTCACTGATTGCCAAGGCAAACAACGGGCAATTGGCCCATCAACTGATGATGAGTGCAACACCCATTCCCCGCACGCTGGCGCAAACTTATCTGTCCGACCTTGCCGTGTCCAGCCTGGATGAAAAACCGCCGGGAAGAAAACCGATTGTCACCAAACTTCTTTCCCAGAAAAAAAGGGATCAACTGATTTCAGCCATTGAAGGTGAAATTGCGAAGGGACAGCAAGTGTATTGGGTTTGCCCGCTGATCGAAGAAAGCGAAACACTCGACCTGCAAGCTGCACAAGCAACCTACACCGACTTGTGCGAACAATTGCCGACACGGCGTATTGGCCTGCTGCACGGCAAGCAAGACAACAAACTAAAACAGGCCACCATGGCGGCATTTGCAGCAGGTGAACTCGATTTGCTGGTATCAACCACGGTAATTGAAGTTGGCGTAGACGTTGGCAATGCCAGCTTGATGGTTATTGACCAAGCCGAACGTTTTGGTCTGGCTCAACTTCACCAACTCCGCGGACGTGTTGGGCGTGGCTGCGTACAAAGCGTGTGCGTGCTGCTGTACGGCGGGCCTTTGTCGAATACATCGAAATTGCGCTTAAAAGCCATGCACGAAAGTGACGATGGATTTTATCTCGCTGAAAAAGACCTTGAAATTCGAGGCCCGGGCGAATTGCTGGGCAAAAGGCAATCTGGCTTGCCCATGATGCGCTACGCAGACCCACTGGTAGACAAAGACTTGCTTGAACTGGCGAGAACCCTGGCTCAACAAATGCCACCTGATGCAGAAAACACCCGCCGACACATACAGCGGTGGATTGAGGAAACGCCTTGGTGGCTGAGTTGACCACTAAGTTGACTATTTGAGCTAGAAGCAAAAAAGCCAGTTCGCGACGAACTGGCTTTTTTAGTTGTATCCCTGCTGAGTTACTTCAGCATTTCAGCCAAACAATCAACAAACTGCTTATTCAGCAGATTGCTTGCTTGCACGGTTGGGCAACTTTTCCTTAATACGTGCAGACTTGCCTGAACGATCGCGCAGGTAGTACAGCTTGGCGCGGCGAACATCACCACGACGCTTCACTTCGATCTTTTCGATGGTGGGTGAGTACAACTGGAATGTACGCTCAACACCTTCGCCAGATGAAATCTTGCGAACGATGAAGGAGGAATTCAGACCACGGTTACGGCGGGCAATCACAACGCCTTCATAACCCTGCAAACGTGAACGTGTGCCTTCGATTACACGAACGCTTACGATCACTGTGTCGCCAGGGGCGAACTCGGGGATTTCTTTACCCAAACGAGCAATTTCTTCTTGCTCAAGTTGTTGAATCAAATTCATATATAGCTCCAAGTCATCATTCACGGGCTATTTTGCTCAATAAATTGAGTGTGCACCGCCAGAGGATGAAACAATTAAAAAGTACCTGCTTGAAAACTTATTGCACAACAAAATACAAGCATGGCACCAACCTAACCCTTCTTGCTGTTCTTGACTGCTCGTTCGTTTGAATTAGTAACAAGGTTTTCCAGCAATTCAGGTCGAAAGCGTTTTGTGTAAGCTTTCGCCTGCTCAAAACGCCAACTATCTATTTTCGCATGATTTCCAGACAAAAGCACGTCTGGAACCGCTTTATTTTCAAAAACTTCCGGCCGGGTGTAGTGCGGGCAATCCAGCAAACCCGCCTCAAACGAATCCTGGGTGGCCGACAAGGCGTGGTTCAACACATCGGGCACCAAACGTACCCAGGCATCCACAAAACAAGCCACAGCCAATTCACCGCCAGAAAGTACGAAATCGCCCAAACAGTAAGTTTGGTCCACGTACTCATCGATAAAGCGCTGGTCTACACCCTCGTAACGACCGCACAATAAAATTGCACCCATACCTTGTTCGCTCATGGCCCGAACATCGGCCTGTTTCAACAAGGGTCCATGCGGAGTCAAAAATATCACAGGCGCCTGATCTGCGCGGGCAGCGCGAATCGCCTTCACACAGCGCACCAAAGGCTCGGCCAGCATTACCATGCCAGGGCCACCGCCATAGGGCCTGTCGTCCACGGTGCGGTGCAGGTCATCGGTGAAATCACGGGGATTCCAGCAGTGCAATTCAAACAGTTGCTTTTTCAGCGCCCTGCCGACCACACCCAACTCGAGCAGATTCGGAAACTGATCGGGAAAAAGGGTGATTACGTCAAAGCGAGGGCCCGACATCAGTAGTCTTCCTGCCAATCCGCTTGAATTTGTTTGGCCTGAGTGTCTACATTCAGTACGTATGCAGCCACGAATGGAATCAGCATTTCCTGCTCAGCCTCGCCCTTGACCGCCAAAATTGGGTGCGCCCCATGGTCAACAACCTGAACAACTGTGCCTAGCACTTTGCCCTGAAGGTTGGTCACCAGGCAGCCCACCAAATCAATCCAGTAGTACTCACCTTCCGCCGGGGCAGGAAAGCGTGCGCGCGACACATAAACCCGGCGCCCCTTAAATTGGGCGGCAAGTTCGGGCTGCTCAATACCCTCCAAATGCGCCACAATACGGCTGGAATGTGGCTTGCTTTGCAACACCCGAAATGGCTCGAATACCAGGTCTTCGAATTTTGGCTGTGCTGTGCGGCGAACCGCTGCACCTTCAACCGCTTTACCTGCAGCAGTTGGCAGGCGTGAAACCCACCATTGCTTGCTTTTCAGCAGTACATCCGGCTCTTCAGACGAAGGCAACACATTGACCCAGCCCTTTAAGCCATAGGGCTCACCAATGCGGCCAAGTTCTACCAAATCGTCGGGTACATTCATTCTCGGTGTCCAAATGGGGAACCATCAAACCAAAAACAAAAGTCCGCGAACGTAGCATCCACGGACTCTGTGTAATCACCTGTTTTTTAACCGGGGCCCGGTCTGGTGTTCACCAGACCAAAGCCTGTCAAATTCAAGCAGCTTGCTTTGCGGTGTACTGACCAACAAGACGATCTACTGTAGAAGAGCATTGTGCACCAACGCTTTTCCAGTAGGTCAGGCGATCCATTGCAATGCGCAGGCCTTCTGAACCTTCGGGGGCCACCGGGTTGTAAAAACCAATGCGCTCGATGAAACGGCCATCGCGACGGTTGCGTGAATCAGCAGCCACCAGGCTATAAAATGGGCGCTTTTTAGAACCACCACGTGCGAGTCGAATGACGACCATAATTTCCTCTATTAAATTAGTGCTTGTAGCGCAAACCTTGGCACCACAAACGAATGAATCATTGGGATTTCGAGACACGAAATCTGATAACCCGCTATTATAGCCAGCGTAATCCAATCTAACAAGCAGTGTTTTTAAAAATGAACGCACCACCTCAAGAACCTTTCAAATCAAAGCTTTTCTTCTGCTGGCTAGCCCTGTTTACAGGCGCTATCGGTGGCCACTGGATCTACGCCGGCAAAAAACGGTTCTGGTTCTACATGCTCACCTTCCCACTTTCTGCATTTGCTGGCTGGATAGACACCATGCGCTACGGCTTGATGAAAGACGAGCAATTCAATGCCTTGTTAAACCCGGAATATCCGCAGGACACCAAGCAAACCACAGGTGCTGTGGTTGTATCCATCGCCTTGTCGCTCGCTTTTGGGATGACTGCACTCATGGCCACGCTGGCCATGGTGTTTCAATGGTATTTCAGCGGGATGGTCAGCTGAAGCCACCAGTGGCCTGATTGGGACGCACCTGCCCCGCCCGGAAAAATATGCAAAAAAAAGCCCGCTTAAAAAAGCGGGCTTAACAGGGCTTGAGGAGACAGAGACACTTGCTTGGTCGCAATGCTCGCCCCTAAGGGAAGTATGCGATTCCACAAGCAGTTGGCCTACCCTTAAAACGTGGGGGGTAACCCCCGCGATTCTTGGGCGACTCGGTTCAAGAGGCCGAATCAACCAACAATAGTAAGTGTCTTTGCCACTACGTTAGTTTCATTGTTTTTGATATTTTTTTATTAAACGCCCAACATATCGCGCAACACCCTCTTCAACACTGTAGAAACTGCCGGTGTAACCTGCGGCGCGCAAGTTGTTTAGATCAGCCTGGGTGTAACTTTGATACTTGCCTTTCAGCGCATCCGGAAACTCAATATATTCAATAAAACCACCTTGTACCGCTTCCTTCAAGCTTAAGGCTGTATTGCCCTGGCTTTCGCGCAGGGTGTTCAAGGTAGTGAGGGCTACGTCATTGAATGTTTGGGCACGCCCGGTACCCAAGTTGTATACACCGGAAGGTGCAGTGCTGGCATTTTCAAAGAAAAACATGTTGACCTTGACAACATCTTCGATCGAAACAAAATCTCTTTGTTGGCAACCAGCTTCATAGCCGCCATAAGGACCAAACAGTTTCACGGAACCACCTTGACAAAACTGATTAAAGTTGTGAAAGGCCACGGAAGCCATACGACCTTTGTGTTGCTCACGATCACCGTACACATTGAAATACCTGAAACCAAACACAGGTGCTTTCAACCCGGTTTTCATTTTCCTACGCAGTACTTGATCAAACAAAAACTTGGAGTAACCATATACATTTAATGGTTTTTCAACCTCACGGTTCTCGATGAACTCGGTGCTGCCGCCATAAACAGCCGCCGAAGATGCATACAAAAATGGCGTACCTGTGCGTTGTGCCCACTCAAACAGAGTTTGGGTGTAGCGGAAATTGTTGGCCATCATGTAATTGCCATTGTGCTCCATGGTGTCCGAACACGCACCCTCATGAAAAATCGCATCGAATTTGCCAAACTCGCCACGCTCAATGCGTGCCAGAAAATCAGCTTTGTCGAGGTAATCGGAAATTTCACAATCCACCAGGTTCAAAAACTTGTCACCTTTGGTGAGGTTGTCTACCGCCAACACATCGGTAATGCCACGCTCATTTAGCGCCTTCACCAAATTGCTGCCAATTAAACCCGCAGCACCGGTCACAATCACTTTCATCATCAAATCCTTTAATTTAGCTCTTCCGGCAATATCACCGCTGTGCCCAATTTACCCACCACAACACCACCAGCTTTGTTAGCCAAAACCACACTGTCGGGCAAACTCATACCAGAACCCACAGCACAAGCCAACGTGGCAATTACGGTATCACCTGCACCAGACACATCGAAAACCTCACGGGCCTGGGCGGGAACATGGAAACTTCCGTCCGCGGTAAACAGCGTCATGCCCTCTTCAGAGCGTGTCAGCAACAAAGCCCCCAAGCTCAAGCGTTCACGCAAAATTTGTGCTTTCTCAACCAACTGGGCCTCAGTTTTCCAACCACCCATAACCTGCTTGAACTCGGAACGATTAGGCGTTAGAACCGATGCACCGGCGTACTTTGCATAGTCATCGCCTTTCGGATCGACCAAAGTCGTTTTGCCCGCCTTTTTGCACAGGGCAATCATTTCGGCAACATGCTCCAGGCTGCCCTTGCCATAATCAGAAAACAGCACCACATCGTGATTGGCGTATTCCTGCTCAAACAACTCCATTTTGGTGGTCAATTGTTCAGGCGAGGGGCGCTCTTCAAAATCAATTCGCACCAACTGTTGCTGGCGGGCAATCACGCGCAACTTCACAGTGGTGGGGAAATTCGGGTCTTTCAGCAACCGCGAACGTACACCACTTTTCTCCAGCAACGTCTCGACCGTGTGACCGGGCTCGTCATTACCCACCACGCCCATCAAGCAAAGCTGTGCGCCAAGAGAACTGGCATTAATCGCCACGTTGGCAGCACCCCCCAAACGCTCGTCTTTCGTACCCACCAGCACCACAGGCACAGGAGCCTCCGGAGAAATACGCTCTACGTCACCAAACCAATAGCGGTCCAGCATCACATCACCAACCACTAGAATTTTTGCGTCTTTAAATTGTGACCTGTCGACCATGGTTCGCCTGTCTTGTTAGATATTTGCCTGGATCTTTGCCGGGCTATTTGTTACTACCGGTGCTGCTTTTTTCGCAGACACGGGGTAAAAATCCAGTTCTTCTGCACGGCGCGGCACAATTGAATCCCAATTGGCACAACCCGGGCATTGCCAGTAAAACTTCTTGGCCTGAAAACCGCAAGACTGACAGCGGTAGCGGCCAAGGCGTTGGGTGTGTTTTGAAATCAACTCTCGCGTGAGCCGCAGGTCTTGCATGCGGTCATCATCAAGCTTGCCACGCAGCTGATGCTCCAGAAGCTTGTCAAGACCCAATAAACTTGGCCGAGCACGTACCTGCTCACGAAGCAACTCAAATGCCGCGAACGGCCCCTTGGTTTCTTCAACCGCTTGCGCCAACACAAGCAATAAATCGATCGAAGGGTACATGGTGCAATATTCCAGCAATGCTGCAATGCCCTCTTCGTCACGCTCCAGTTTTTTGAAAGCGGCCCACATATTCGGCCCAACCAATGGTAAGTACCAAGGGTTTTGCCGCTCAGCTGCACGCCATTGGCCAATGGCCTCGTCAAACTGATGTTGTGTAAAGTAAATATCGCCGAGCAACAATGACGCTCGCACGTTCTGCGCATCGGTCAACAAGGCATTTTGCAACTCGGCTTTTGCCTTAAGCAAATCACCCGCATCAATAAATTGGGCAGCCAATTCGCAGTAGAAATGAGCGATGTCGCCGGCAGGCACATCAGCACCATATTCACGAAGTTTGTGCGCTTGTGCAATGGCTTTGTCCCAGGCTTTCTCCAACTCGTACAACTCGAGCAACTGGCGCGATGCTTCGGCTTTCATGTTTGAGCCCGACAAACTTGTAAAAGCCTGTTCCGCACGGTCCAGAATACCTGCTCGCAAGAAATCTACGCCCAGCTCATAAGTGGCTTTTTCCCGATCTGCCGGCGTAATCTGTTCGCGTGTGGTTAAAAACTGGTGGACCCGAATCGCGCGATCAATTTCACCCTTCTTTCGAAAGAGGTTGGCAAGCGCAAAGTGCAATTCAACGGTGTGAGTATCAATTGCAGCCACTTCAAGAAAAGCATCAATCGCTTTGTCCGGCTGTTCACTCAGCAAGAAATTAACGCCTTTGAAATAAGAAGCCGGCAATTGGCCTCGCACTGATGCATCTGAACGCTTTTCAAGGCGCGCGGCCATCCACCCCAAACTGAAGATTAGCGGGATGAGTACCAGCCACCAGGTTTCAAATTCCATGGCTTGGGCCTATCGGCAATGCGGGGCTGGGTTCTTCAACAACGGCTGGCATATTGCCTTGAGATTTAAGTTGATTCAACTCTCGCTCCAGACGCTCCGCATTTTTCGAGGCTACGGAGGCTACACGTTTGGCTTTTAGCCAGGAGGGCAACAAGGAGACCCATGCGAACACCGCACCGAGCAACAAGGCAATCAACAAAGCCACTACAAGCTGCACCTGAATTTCAAGACCAGGCAACCATTTCACGGTGACTAAATCAGTATTTCTAATGGAGAAGGTAAGAACGACAAGGAAAAGTGCAACTCGCACTACCCAGGCAAGTATTTTCAAGGTGGTCCCCTGTTTTTAGTTGGATCAACACCGACTCATTCATCGGCGTGATCACTCAGGCTTCACCGAAGAATAATCGATTTAACTCTCTTTCTTGGAGTATAAATCAACTCGCTCGCGCAGCTCTTTGCCGGGCTTAAAGTGAGGCACACGCTTTTCGGGCACCACAACTTGTTCACCTGATTTTGGATTACGACCCACGCGCTGAGGGCGGCGGGTTAGAGAAAAACTACCGAACCCACGAATCTCTATGCGCTGACCTTCTGCCAGGGCTTGAGTCATGGAATCGAGAATGCTTTTGACAGCGAAGTCTGTGTCCCGCACAGGCAACTTTGGGAAACGTTTGACCAGCTGATTGATGAGTTCTGATTTTGTCATTGTTCTTAGAATAAAAAGGCGCTTCCCGAAAGGGAAGCGCCACCTCTACAGACTGATTACTGGTTGTTACCCAGTTTTGCTTTCAGCAAGGCGCCCAAGCTGGTCGTACCAGCAGAACCGGCGCTTTCTTCAGCGATTTTCTTCATGGCTTCGTCAGTATCAACCTGATCTTTGGCCTTGATGGACAAAGCGATTGAGCGGGCCTTACGGTCCACGTTGATCACCATGGCTGTAACAGCGTCACCTTCCTTGTATGCATTGCGGGCATCTTCAACGCGGTCGTTGGAGATTTCCGAAGCGCGCAGGTAACCCTCAATGTCGTCGCCCAAGTCGACTACAACACCTTTGGCATCCACAGATTTGACTTTGCCAGTTACCATGCTGCCACGGTCATTTGACGATGCAAACACTGTGAAAGGGTCGCCAGACAACTGCTTGATACCCAGGCTGATGCGCTCACGCTCTGTGTCGATAGCCAACACCAAGGCTTCCACTTCATCACCTTTCTTGAAGCGACGTACAGCTTCTTCACCAGTTTCATTCCAGGACAGGTCAGACAGGTGCACCAAACCATCGATGCCACCAGGCAAGCCGATGAACACGCCAAAGTCAGTGATCGACTTGATCGCGCCAGACACTTTGTCGCCTTTCTTGAAGCTTGTAGAGAACTCTTCCCATGGGTTGGCTGCGCACTGCTTCATGCCCAGGCTGATGCGACGGCGTTCTTCGTCGATTTCCAGAACCATGACTTCCACTTCGTCGCCCAAAGTAACCACTTTCTTGGGGTCCACGTTCTTGTTGGTCCAGTCCATTTCGGATACGTGTACCAAGCCTTCAATACCTTGCTCTACTTCAACAAATGCGCCGTAGTCGGTGATGTTCGTAACTTTTCCGAACAAACGTGTGTCGGCTGGGTAACGGCGTGACAAACCTACCCATGGGTCTTCGCCAAGCTGCTTCACGCCCAAGGACACGCGGTTCTTTTCCTGGTCGAACTTCAATACTTTTGCTTCGATTTCTTCGCCAACTGTCAGCACTTCTGACGGGTGACGTACACGACGCCATGCCAAGTCGGTGATGTGCAACAGGCCGTCGATACCGCCCAGGTCTACGAATGCGCCGTAGTCGGTGATGTTCTTGACGATGCCCTTGACCACAGAACCTTCCTGCAGGTTGGACAGGAGCTTGTCGCGCTCTTCACCCATGGTGGCTTCAACCACCGCACGGCGTGACAACACAACGTTGTTGCGCTTGCGGTCCAGCTTGATCACTTTGAATTCGAGGGTTTTGCCTTCGAATGGGGTGGTGTCTTTCACGGGGCGCACATCTACCAGAGAACCTGGCAGGAAAGCGCGGATGCTGTTTACCATCACTGTGAGGCCACCCTTCACCTTTCCGGTAATGGTACCTGTTACTAGCTCGCCAGATTCCAGCGCTTGCTCCAGGCTCAGCCATGCGGACAAACGCTTGGCCTTGTCGCGAGACAGCAATGTTTCGCCGTAACCGTTTTCCAGTGCTTCGATGGCCACGGAAATGAAGTCACCATCGTTGACTTCGATGTTGCCGTGGTCGTCTTTGAATTCTTCAAGAGGGATGTAGCTTTCGGATTTCAGCCCGGCGTTCACAACGACGTAGTTGTAATCAACACGAACAACTTCTGCTGTGATCACTTCACCTGCACGCATTTCCTTGCGATTCAGGCTTTCTTCAAACATAGCTGCAAAGCTATCTGGGGCTTGGGTAATTTCAGTTGTGGTCATAAATTTGAGATTTAACACGCCACTGCGGGAAGCAAGGCGGAGTTCAAAAACGTGCCTTTCGGGATTGAAAAACACGGCATTCTCTTTTAACGAACAATTGCCAACATTTGGCAACGTTCTTCAAACGAGGGTTGTGAGTGTAACAAGAAAGCCTTTGCTGATCAAGCGTTTAAATGCGTTCCTGAGCCCATTTCAGGATGGTCACAACCACTTGATCGATCGTCATGTTGGAACAATCCAACACCAAGGCATCTTCGCAGGGCTTGAGTGGCGCCACTGCACGCTCGGAGTCTCGTTTGTCGCGCGCCATCAGGTCGCTGTAAATCGCCTGGAAATCAGCCTGTTGCCCCCGTCCTTCAATTTGCTTTACACGGCGCTCGGCCCGAACCTGAGCACTGGCCGTCAAAAACACCTTGAGAAAGGAATCAGGAAACACGACAGAACCCATGTCGCGACCATCAGCCACCAGCCCAGGGCTTTGTCGAAAATCGCGCTGCCTTTGCAGCAGACCAGCACGAACTTCGGGCAGCACAGCCAACCTGGAAGCCATCACACCGGCCTCCTCGGTGCGGATGACTTCGGAAACATCTGCGCCATTCAGCAATACACGCTCACCATGAAAGTGAACCGGCAAATTGGCCGCCATAGGAATAATTTGTTGCAAATCGACCTGCGAATCAGGGTTCAATCCCGATTGTTCTACAGCCACCGCCAACACCCGGTAAATGGCACCGCTGTCAAGGTAATGATAGCCAAGCCGTGCAGCCACCAAAGCAGCCACGGTTCCCTTGCCCGAGGCAGTGGGACCGTCAATGGCAATGACCGGGCAGTTGGGAATAGTCATGAAATTCAACCCTTGCGGACCGATTGAACCTGCATCCCCAGGGAATTGGCCAGGGCTACAAAACCCGGGAAAGAGGTGTCAACAGTTTGTGCACCATGAATAACCATGGTGCCTTGGGCACGAATGGCTGCCACACTGAAAGACATGGCAATTCGGTGATCACCTTGCGATTCGATGTTGGTGGCTTTGTAGCGCAAACCATCCACATGGCCCAAGCCCTGAATAATCATGCCGTCCTCGGTAGGTTCAGCATCAATCCCGCACTTTTGCAGGCCATGTGCCATTACAGCAATTCGATCCGATTCCTTTACACGCAATTCTTCGGCACCAGTTAACACCGTGCGGCCGGTGGCATTGGCTGCGGCTACGAACAACACTGGAAATTCGTCGATTGCCAAGGGCACCAAGTGCTCTGGAATTTCAATCCCTTTCAGGGCTGCACTGCGAATACGCACATCGGCCACAGGTTCACCGCCCACCTCGGCATGATTGCTCAGCTCAATATTGGCACCCATCAACTTCAGAATATCAATCACGCCTGTGCGTGTGGGGTTCAAGCCCACGTGCTTGAGGGTAATGTCTGCGTGCGGTGCAATGGAGGCGGCCACCATGAAAAACGCTGCGGACGATATATCAGAGGGCACATCAATTTTTGTGGCCTTGAGGGTTTGACCACCTTTTACGCTGGCCTTGGAGCCTTCCGTGATTACTTCCACGCCAAAACCGCGCAACATGCGCTCGGTGTGGTCACGGGTTACTGCGGGCTCGGTTACTGTGGTAGTGCCCTCGGCGTACAAACCAGCCAGCAACACACACGATTTTACTTGTGCTGAAGCCATGGGCAGCACATAGTCAATCGCCTTCAAAGTTGGACGCCCATGAATATGCAGCGGCGGGCGCCCACCCTCCTGTGCTTCAATTCGCGCCCCCATCAACACCAAGGGGTCGATTACCCGCTTCATGGGGCGCTTGGCCAGGCTCGAATCACCGGTCAACATGCAATCAAAATTTTGACCGGCCAACAAGCCAGACATCAAACGCATGGACGTACCGGAATTGCCGCAGTCTAACACCTGGCGCGGTGCTTTCAAGCCATGCATGCCCACACCATGCACTTTTACCCTGCCTTGATCAGGCCCTTCAATATTCACGCCCAGCGCACGAAACGCATTCATGGTTGCAAGGGCGTCTTCGCCCTCAAGAAAACCCTGAACCTCGGTGGTGCCCTCGGCAATGGAGCCCATCATGATTGATCGATGGGATATCGATTTATCACCCGGCACTCGGGCAGACCCGGACATACTCCCAGTGCTGCTGGCGTGGAATTCGATCAAATTCAGATCTGACATAACAAGGTATCCGTTGAATAATTGGGCTGAATCAATTCTGTTTCCATTGGCTGCGGTACTCCGATGCCTGACCAAGAATGCGTTCAAGTGTGGCGCGGTCGTTGCTCTCGATCGCTGTTCGCAGGTTCGCGATATTCGCTTCGAAACCACTTAACATGCTCAACAGGGCAGCGCTGTTGTTCTGAAAAATATCAGCCCACATTTCAGGCGAGCTGGCGGCGATTCGAGTGAAATCACGATAACCTGCGCCACCCTCTTTCATGAACTCTGCACCCTTGGGATGGCCCAGCACGCTGGCCACATAACTAAAGGCCAAAAGGTGTGGCAAATGGCTGACGGCACCAAACATTTCGTCGTGATCCATGGCATTCATGGTGCTTAATTTGGCACCTATTGCCAACCAAAAGCTTTCTACTTTCTTCAAACCTGTGGGGTTGGTTTGCGGCAAGGGGCACAGCACGCAATTGCGGCCTTCAAACAAATTGGCCACCGCTGCGGAAGGGCCATGCGACTCGCCACCCGCAATCGGGTGCGCCAACACAAACCTGGATTTCAAACCCGGAAACTGTGGCTCAAGTTCATCGAGCATCACGGCCACATCGGATTTGGTGCTACCCGCATCGAATATTAAACAATTGGGCGGCAATGATGGCAAAAACTGGGTAAGCACCTGCTTGTATTGCTGAACCGGAATGGACAGCACCACTGCATCTACATTGCGCACGTTCGAATCGCCCGGGCCTGCAATGCATTCATCGACAATGCCCAACTTCAAAGCTGCATGAGCGGTTTCAAGTTTGCGTGAATAACCCAGCACATGCCCAACCAAACCTTTCTGCTTGGCGGCCAAACAAATTGAACCGCCAATCAAACCCACACCAATTGCGAGCAATCGATTAAAAATTATGCCCTTGGCCATCACTTCGCCTGCAGGGTGGCAAGTGCTTTGGGCAAGGCCACCAAAAAGGCTTCGTTTTCGTGAGGCAGGCCAACGGACACACGCAGCCACTGGGGCAAACCATAGCCATTCACTGGGCGAACAATAACACCCAAACGCTGCAGGGCATCGAACACTTTCATGCCTGCATCATCGGTATCACCTGCCTTGAACAGCACAAAATTGCCATAGGAAGGCACATATTCCAAAGCGAGTGACTTCAAACCGCTTTCAATTTGCTCAAGCCCTTTGAGGTTCAGCTCATAGGTTTGCTGCAAAAACTCAGCATCATCAATCGCAGCCTCAGCGGCTGCCAGCGCCAGGGAATTGACGTTGAAAGGCTGGCGAACACGGTTCATCAAATCAGCCACTTCAACGCTGGATACTGCATAGCCAACACGCAGGCCAGCCAAGCCATAGGCTTTGGAGAAACTGCGCGACACCAGCAAGTTGGGGAATTGTGCAACCCATTGAGTGGAATCGTATTGATCCTTGGGCTTCAGAAATTCGTTGTAGGCCTCATCAAGCACCACCAACACATTCGAAGATACTTGCTTCAGAAAGGCCAGCAGCTTTTCCTGAGGCAAAAAGGTGCCTGTTGGGTTGTTGGGGTTTGCAATAAACACGACTCGTGTTTGCGCATCAATGGCTTTCAAAAACCCATCCAGATCATGGGTAAAACACACCGCTGGCACCACTTTGGACTGGGCACCACAACCCTGTGTGGCCAAGGGGTAAACCGCAAATGCATACTGGGAAAACACGGAATTGGTGCCGTGGGTTAGAAAGGCTTTTGCAGCCAGTTCCAACACATCGTTCGAACCATTTCCCAGGGTAATTTGCTCGGGCTTTACGCCATGCCGTGAAGCCAACTTTGCTTTCAATGCAAAACCGTTTGCATCGGGGTAACGGCCCAAATCTGCAGCAGCTTTCGCAATGGCTGCCTTGGCTTTTTCACCCAAACCCAAAGGGTTTTCATTGGACGCCAGCTTGACCACAGTGTTCGGGTCCAGGCCCAGTTCACGGACAACATCAGACACTGGCTTGCCCGCCTTGTATGGGGCAATGGCGCGTATGAATTGAGGTGCTTGCTCAGTCAGTTTTTGCATGGTGCTGCTTTCAGTTGCGTTGTGCGGCCGGGTAGGAACCCAGCACTTTCAAAAAAGATGCGCTTTTTCTCAATTGATCAAGGGCCTTGGCCACAGCTGGCTCGGTTTGATGACCTTGAAGATCAATGAAAAAATAATATTCCCAGCGCCCGTTGCGTGCAGGGCGGGATTCCAGCCGGGTCATGGACACATTCTCGGCGTTAAAGGGCTCCAGCATTTTGTACACAGCACCCGGCTGATTGGGTACTGATGCCACCAAGCTTGTTTTATCCTGCCCGGAAGGCCCTGTAAGCTGATTGCCGAGCACCAGAAAACGGGTGGTGTTGTGAGCATCGTCTTGAATGTGTTCCTGGAATGCTTTCAAACCGTAACGCTCACGTGCAGCCTGGCCTGCAATTGCAGCCACTTTTGCGTTTTCACTGGCCAATTGCGCAGCCACACCGTTGCTGGCCACTGTTTCTTGTTGAATATGCGGTGCGTACTGCGACAACCAACCACGGCACTGCGCCAAGGCTTGCGGGTGAGCACAAATTTTTTCAATGCCTTCCAGCGAACCGGTTTGGCACAACAACTGGTGGTGAATGGCCAGTTGCACTTCTCCACACACCAAGGCATTCGATTCAACCAGTGCATCCAGTGTGCGGGCCACAGAACCTTCTGTGGAATTTTCAACAGGCACCACCGCGAAGTCTACCTGCCCTGCTTGCAATTGCCGGAAAGCTTCTTCAATTGTTTCAACCGGCTCAGCCTGAATGCAGTGCCCGAAGAATGACCACACAGCCTGTTCGCTGTAGGTGCCCAGGGGGCCTAGAAACGCCACATGCACCTCGCGTTCAAGCGAACGGCAGGCCGACATGATTTCCTTGAACAATGTGTTGATGTGCTGCGAATTCAGGGGCCCTGTGTTGGCTGCATTCAGTTTGTCGAGCACCTGCGCTTCACGTTCAGGGCGCATTACCGGGGCATCGGTTTTTGCCTTCACATGCCCAATTGATTGGGCCAGGCTTGCGCGCTTGTTCAGCAGCACCAGCATTTGCTGATCAATGTCATCAATTTGGTCGCGAAACTTCAGCAGCTCGGCATTGATATCAGGCGTGCTCATCAGGCCTCCGTCTTCTCGAATTCACGCATGAACTCCACTAGTGCCTTGACTCCTTCAAGAGGCATGGCATTGTAAATAGAAGCACGCATACCACCCACTGATTTGTGTCCTTTTAATTGCACCAGGCCACGCTGTGCGGCAAGGCTGAGAAACTTTCCGTTCAATGATTCATCGGCCAAGGTAAAAGGCACATTCATGCGGGAACGATCTGCTTTGCGAACGGGGCAGTTGTACAAACTGCTTTTATCAATGGTGCTGTACAACAAGGCAGCTTTTTCTTGCGCCTGGGCTTGCGCCCAAGGCACACCACCCATTTCGATCAACCATTCAAACACCAAACCAGCGATGTAAATTGAATACGTGGGCGGCGTGTTGTACATGGAGCCATTCTCGGCCACGGTGCCGAATGCAAATGCCGATGGGCAAATTGGCAGGGTGCGATTGAGCAATTCTTTATCGACGATTACGATTGTGACACCCGCAGGGCCCACGTTTTTCTGTGCACCACCGTAAATTAAACCGTATTTGCTCACATCCAGCGTTTTCGACAAAATATTCGATGACATGTCTGCCACCACTGGGCAGTCCAGCTGGCCAGCCAGGGCTTCAAGTTGCCCGTTGAATTCAACACCACTGATGGTCTCGTTGTCGCAGTAATGCAGATAAGCCATTTGCTGGCCATTCACGCGGTCAATCAACGGTGCACATTCGGGCACGTAGCACGCGGCCGCCGTGTTGGCCAATGAATTGGCGTTGTCGAGCACCACACGGGCAAGCCCATACTTTGAAAATTCCTTGGTGGTTTTTTTCGACCAGGCACCGGTGTTCACGAATGCAGCCTGCTCAAACCCTTGAAGCAAATTCATGGGCACAATCGCATTCATGCCCACAGCGCCACCTTGCATGAACAGCACTTCATGCGTACTTGGTACATTCAATAGCTTGCGAAAATCGCTGCGGGTTTTCTCAAAAATGCTTGTGTATTCAGGGCTGCGATGGCTCATTTCCATCACAGACAAACCCTTGCCTTGCCAATCCAGCATTTCCTCGGCAGCCCGGCGCAAAACTGATTCAGGCAAAGCTGCCGGACCTGCTGAAAAATTCCAAACTCTAGACATGCTCGCCCTGTGCAATAAACCGTTCAACCCACATACAAACTATTCACCTGCTGGTGCCGAATCGCCCGAGCCTTCACCTTCCTCAGCCTCTGGCACTTCCTCAACATCCGACTCAACGATGCGCTGCAAACCAGACAACCAAGTGCCTTCATCCACGCTGATCAAAGTCACGCCCTGGGTGGCGCGGCCCATTTCACGAATTTCCGAAACCCGGGTGCGAACCAATACACCGCCAGTGGTGATCAACATGATTTCGTCGGTGGGGTTCACCAGCACTGCGGAAACAACTTTGCCGTTGCGCTCGGAAGTTTGAATAGCGATCATGCCCTTGGTGCCCCGGCCGTGTCGGGTGTACTCGGCCACTGGTGTGCGTTTGCCATAACCATTTTCAGTTGCTGTAAGCACAGACTGCTGTTCACTTTCAGCCACCAACATGGCAATCACGCGCTGACCTTCCTCCAGGTTCATGCCGCGAACACCGCGCGCATTTCTACCCATGGCGCGCACGTCGTTTTCATCAAAACGAACTGCTTTTCCAGAATCACTGAACAACATCACATCGTTGCTGCCATTGGTCATGGCGGCGCCAATCAGGAAGTCGCCTTCGTCCAGATTAACAGCAATAATGCCGCGCTTCATGGGTCGGGAAAAATCGCTGAGCTTTGACTTTTTAACCGTACCCAGGCTAGTGGCCATGAATACGTATTTGTCGTCGTCTTCAAAAGTTTTCACCGGCAACACAGCGGTAATTTTCTCGCCTTCCGCCAAGGGGAACATGTTAATAATTGGGCGACCACGTGAAGTGCGCGATCCTTGCGGTACTTCATACACCTTCAACCAGTACACACGGCCTGCATTTGAAAAGTACAGAATGGTGTCATGGGTATTGGCCACGAATAGGTAATCAATCCAGTCGTCGTCTTTCGTGGTGGCGGCCTGCTTGCCGCGACCGCCGCGTTTCTGGGCACGGTATTCAGTCAGGGGTTGACTCTTGATATAGCCTGCATGCGACAAAGTCACGACCATATCTTGCGGGGTGATCAGGTCTTCTGTACCCAACTCAGTGGCATTGAATTCAATCATCGAGCGGCGTTCGTCGGCAAACTCATTGCCAATCGAAGTTAATTCATCTTTGATGATCTGGTTGATGCGCTCGGGCTTGGACAAAATATCGAGCAGGTCGGCAATTTGATCAATCACCTCTTTGTACTCGTTCAAAATTTTGTCTTGCTCAAGTCCGGTCAAGCGCTGTAAGCGCATATTCAAAATTTCCTGCGCCTGCACTTCGCTCAGGCGGTACATACCATCGTCTTGCAAGCCCAGGCGTGCTGGCAAACCTTCCGGGCGGAAAGCCTTTGCGCCACCTGAATCACCCAGTTCAGTGCGCGAGAGCATTTCCCGAACAATGGAGGAATCCCAGCTTTTTGCAACCAAATCGGCTTTCGCCACAGGCGGCGTGGGCGCAGCCTTGATGATTGCAATGAATTCATCAATATTGGCCAAAGCCACGGCCAAACCTTCCAATACATGGCCACGATCGCGCGCTTTGCGCAATTCGAATACGGTGCGGCGGGTAATTACTTCACGGCGATGGCGCAGGAAATAGAAGATCAGATCGCGCAGGTTCAACAAACGGGGCTGGCCGTCCACCAACGCCACCATGTTGATACCGAAGGTGTCTTGAAGCTGCGTATTTTTGTAAAGGTTATTCAAAATAACCTCGGGCACCTCGCCGCGCTTCAATTCGATTACAACGCGAATACCGTCTTTGTCTGATTCATCGCGAATGTCGGAAATGCCTTCAATTTTCTTTTCGGAAACCAGTTCCGCGATTCGCTCGAGAAGCGATTTCTTGTTGACCTGGTAGGGCAGCTCGTCGACGATGATGGCCTGGCGACCCGCCTTGTCCATGTCTTCAAAATGCGTTTTTGCACGCATTACCACGCGACCACGGCCGGTGCGGTAACCTTCGCGTACACCTTGAATGCCGTAAATAATGCCGGCGGTTGGAAAATCGGGGGCTGGGATCAGTTCGATCAAATCCTCGACCGTGCACTCAGGTGCATCAATCGCATAAAGGCAGGCGGCAACGACTTCTTTCAAGTTGTGCGGCGGCATGTTGGTGGCCATACCCACTGCAATACCGGAAGAACCATTAACCAGCAAATTGGGCAAGCGGGCGGGCAGCACTTTGGGCTCACGTTCACTGCCGTCGTAGTTGGGGCCGAAGTCGACTGTTTCCTTGTCAATGTCCAGCAGCATTTCCTGGGCAATCTTGGCCAGTCGAATTTCGGTGTAACGCATGGCCGCGGCATTGTCGCCATCGATTGAGCCGAAGTTACCCTGACCGTCGACGAGCATGTAGCGCAGGGAAAAATCCTGAGCCATGCGAACAATGGTGTCGTAAACTGCGGAATCGCCGTGCGGATGGTACTTACCGATGACATCACCCACAATACGGGCCGATTTTTTGTAAGCCCGGTTCCAGTCGTTGTTCAACTCATGCATGGCAAACAGCACGCGGCGGTGCACGGGCTTTAAGCCATCGCGCACATCAGGCAGAGCCCGCCCAACGATCACGCTCATGGCGTAATCAAGGTAAGACCTGCGCATCTCCTCTTCAAGACTGATCGGGAGCGTTTCTTTTGCGAATGAATCCATGTTTCTTCTTGTGTTGAATTATTTGACTGAAGGAATAACAATCCTGGACGCTGCCATTGACGGCGGCGTCACATCCCTGGCGCTACACTTGCAAGCTTTCGATTGTATCAGCCAAAATCGCTGAAACTGGGCGCAATGGTGCGTTCCAAATCATCTAGTGAACCTGCCTATGCAACTGCTAACCCCCCAATGGCTCTTGTGCCTTAACCACACCACTGAAGTGCTTGAAAACCATGCAGTTTTGATCAATCAAGACAAGATTCAGGCAATTGGTCCTCGTGATGAAATGTTGCTGACACACCCTGACGCAGAAAGAGTCGACCTGCCGGGGCAAGTGCTGATGCCAGGACTTATTAACTGCCATACCCACGCCGCGATGAACCTGTTACGCGGAGCTGCGGATGACCTGGCTTTGCATGACTGGCTTCAAAAACGCATTTGGCCGCTTGAGGGTGAACTGGCCGATGCAGAGTTTGTATACGATGGGACAGTGCTTGCAGCCGCCGAAATGCTTCAGGGCGGAATTACCACTTTCAATGACATGTATTTCTATCCAGACCAGGTTGCCCAAGCGGCATTAGATGTGGGCTCACGGGTATTTGCAGGGATCACTGTGATCGAATTTCCGACACGCTACGCGGCGGATGCCAAACAATACATCGAACTGGGGATAGCAGCCCGCGACAAGTTCAAAAACGAAAGTACTGTGCATTGGACCATTGCTCCGCACGCACCTTACACAGTGAGTGATGACACCTTCAAGCACATGGCCATGCTGGCTGAGGAGCTCGACCTCCCCATTCACTGCCACCTGCACGAGACTGTCAGCGAAGTCAACGATGCTGTGAGCCGCGACGGCACCAGGCCTTTTGCACGGTTTGAACAACTGGGCCTGATTAACGAACGTTTGATGGTGATTCACGGAGTTCATCTGAACGAGCAGGAATTGGAAACTATGGCCGCCAAAGGCGCAACGCTTGTTCACTGCCCGGCCTCCAACCTGAAGCTGGCCAGCGGCATAGCACCTGTGGCGGCGGCACTAAAAATGGGGGTCAACACTGTAATCGGTACCGATGGCGCAGCCAGCAACAACAAGCTCGACATGTGGGAAGAAGGCCGCCTGGCCTCCCTGCTGTGCAAGGGTGCCAGCGGCGATGCCACCGCCTTCAATGCCGGGGAATTGCTGAAAAGCATGACCTGCAATGCAGCCAAAGCCTTGGGCGCCGATCACTTGATTGGCCGCATCGCGCCCGGCTTGCAAGCAGACCTGATCACCGTAGCAATTGGGGAGGCAGCCCACCAGTTACCAAATCACAATCTGGTCTCGAAACTGGCTTACAGCGGGGCTTCCCGAGATGTAAAGCATGTTTGGGTGGCAGGCGTTCAAGTTGTGCAATCGCAACAACTTGCGGGCAAAAGGGCAGAATTAGTCGGGGAAATCATGCGGAAAACCCAACGAGTGTGGCAGACTCGTGTCGAGAAAGTTGGTTGAGAAGTTGTTAACAATGACAGCGTCTGCTGTAAACTATCGACCAGCTTGAACCCCTATCTAACCCAAGGAGCAACAATGAAAAAAATGTCGACTCTCACGCAAGTTCTGATGGCTATGGCCATTGGTACAGCGTCTACAGCCGCTATGGCCCACACAACAGACAAAGGCGAAGGCCTGTCAGGCTACGTAGTGGATGCCAGCGGCAAAGTTGTCAAAGACGGCTCCGGCGAGTGCATTCGCACCAGCTACTTCACAGCCGCTTTGGCCATTCAGGAATGTGATCCTGACTTGATCCCCAAGAAGCCAGCACCAGCTCCAGTAGCCGCTCCTGCACCAGCTCCTGAGCCAAAGCCTGCACCAGCAGCACCCACTCCAGTGATTACCAAGGTAAGCCTGGAAGCTGACGCATACTTCGATTTCGACAAGGCCACCCTGAAGCAAGGTGGTAAGGACCGTATCGATGCGGAAATCGCAAAATTAGGTCAGGTTGACTTGAACAGCGTGATTGCAATCGGCCACACCGACTCCGTCGGTTCCGATGCTTACAACCAGAAACTGTCTGAGCGTCGTGCGCAGGCTGTTAAGGATTACATGGTAAGCAAAGGCGTACCAGCCGACCGTATCCAGATCAAAGGTATGGGCGAGAGCCAGCCAATCGCTGACAACAAGACCAAGCAAGGTCGTGCCAAGAACCGTCGCGTTGAAATCGAATTCAACGCAACCCAGAAAGTTGCCAAGTAATTAGCAGCTTCCTGTTCTGAACAAAAAAGCCCGGCACCGCCGGGCTTTTTTGTTTCCGCCTTCGGTTAAACTACATGCAGTTGAACACGCACCATGGGCGTTTACGAAGGAAGACAAGCATGAGCAGTATCGAATCCAACAACGTTGACCATGCCGAATTGGCAAAATTTTCAGCCTTGGCCAGCAAATGGTGGGATCCCAACAGCGAATTTCGCCCTCTACATGAAATCAACCCCCTTCGATTGAACTGGATTGATGAACGCGTTAGCCTGAAAGGCAAGCGTGTTCTTGATGTAGGTTGTGGCGGCGGTATTCTTGCTGAAAGCATGGCGCGACGCGGCGCAGATGTGTTGGGCATCGACCTTGCAGACAAATCTCTGAAAGTGGCCGAACTGCACAAGCTTGAAACCGGCGTGAGCAATGTGAACTACCGCTTTGTTTCAGCCGAACAACTGGCTGCCGAGGAGCAAAGTACTTTTGACGTGGTCACCTGCCTGGAAATGCTCGAGCATGTGCCCGACCCGGCCCAAACCATTCAAGCCTGCGCCGATTTGTGCAAACCAGGTGGCTGGCTGTTTTTCTCGACCATCAACCGCAACCCGAAAAGTTTTGTTTTCGCAATTGTCGGTGCGGAATATGTACTTAACCTGCTACCAAAAGGCACGCACGAGTACAAGAAATTCATCAAACCGTCGGAGCTGGCACAATATGCACGCCAGTCCAAGCTCGATTTTTCCGAGATCATTGGCCTGGTGTACAACCCCTTGACCAAGGTTTACAGGCTGGCCCGCGACACCGACGTGAATTACATGGTGGCTTGCAGAAAAGCGGCCTGAGGAAAATACCAATGCCTTTGAGAGGAATTTTGTTTGACCTGGACGGTACGCTGGTAGACACAGCGCCTGACCTGTGCGGGACCATTCAGGACATGCAAAGCGACCGGGGTGTTGATATTACTCCCTATCGTGCCATGGAGCACCTGGCTTCGGGCGGGGCACGTGCTTTGCTAAAAGCAGGCTTCGGCCTTGAAATGCACTATCCGGAATTTCCAGCCATGCGCGCAGAATTTCTAGAGCGCTATGAAGCCAGAATCGCCCGCGAGAGTGCGGTTTACAGCGGAATTATTCCCTTGCTGAATGAGATCAAGGCACGCGGTGCCCAATGGGGCATTGTCACCAACAAACCCTATTACCTGGCCGAGAAATTGGTGCATGAACTGGGCTTAACCCAAGGTTGCAGTGTGCTGATCGGTGGGGATACTGCTGAAAAGCCGAAACCCTCCCCCATGCCCTGCTTCATGGCTGCGGGGCAAATGCGCCTGCCCACTGAACAATGCGTGATGATTGGCGATGACGAACGCGATGTAATCGCGGGTCGAGACGCCGGAATGGCTACCGTTGCGGTGGAATACGGCTACATTGCCAGCCCAATTGAACAATGGGGAGCAGACGCCGTTGTGAAAACTGCCCATGATTTGGCCAAGTGGCTTGAAATTAGAATATGAGCCCCCATATCAACAGTGTTACAATTGCTTTTCCAATGGGGTCGATCTGGTTTCGACGTGGGTTGCAAAGCTATTGGGGCGTGTCGAGGATCAGTTACCTCGTAAATCCATCTGAAAAACTTTAAACGCAAACGACTCTTCGTTTAGCCCCGAACTCAAACTAGCTGCTTAAGCTAGTTTAGTTTGGACTTCCTACACCAGTTCGCCGATGGGCTGGGCGGGGTCAAACCCGCAGTGGGATCATCTACATCGGACCGCTTACCGGAATTCCGCCGGCTGGTAAGTTAAATTAGGTGGATCGCGGGTGCTGAAGAATGTCGCTTTTCGTCAGTAACCGTTAAACACAAAGAAGACGACTACACACGTAGAACTGGTAGTGGAGGATTTGCGGACGCGGGTTCAATTCCCGCCGGCTCCACCAAACAAAACAGAAAAGGCTACCCTTGTGGTGGCCTTTTCTATTTTGGGTTGACGAGATTGAGGGAATGGAAGCCACGGACGCAAGCGGCGCGGGGTGAGCCCGGTGTTTTCACGGGCCCAACAGTTTGGGGCCGTGCCGGGCGAGCGTCCGAGCCCTGCAAGGCAAGGGCCGGGAAATTCCCGCTGCTCTGCGTCGCGCACTTTCTGTTTGTAATAACAAGCGATCAAATCAACACGAACAATTCACAACATGCAACAAGGCATTTTCCTCTCCATTCTCGCCTCCATGCTGTTCGGCAGCATGTACTACTACACCACCCTGCTTGAGCCTTTAAGCGGTGAGGAAATTTATGGCTGGAGAATGCTGCTGACCCTGCCTGTGATGACCCTGTTCCTGATTTCAACGAAGGAATGGGGCTTGGTCAAATCAATCGCGCTGCGCTTGAAAACCGAGTGGAAACTTTGGCTGGCCTTACCGATATCTTCGCTGCTGCTCGGCATACAACTGTGGCTGTTTCTTTGGGCACCCTTGCATGGGCACGCCATGAATGTGTCGCTGGGTTACTTCATGATGCCGCTTGTGATGGTTTTAATTGGTCGCTTGTACTACAAAGACAAACTGAGCAAGCCACAACAACTGGCGGTGTTGCTTGCGCTGTTGGGCGTTGCAAACGCGATGTATCAGGCCGGTGGGTTTGCATGGACCTCTCTGCTGGTTTGCTTGGGCTATCCCTATTATTTTGTACTTCGCTCGAAATTAAAAACCGACAACCTTGGCGGCTTGTGGTTTGACATGCTGCTGATGGCGCCACTGGCACTTTACTTTGCGCTAACTGGCGCAGGCTTGGCGCAAATGACAGGGCTTCAGCTTCAACTGCCTTTGCTCATTCTGCTATTGGGTGTTTTAAGCGCCTCAGCCTTGGTCGCCTATATTCTATCGAGCAAACTTCTGCCTTTTAGTTTGTTCGGTTTACTCGGCTACGTGGAACCAGTGCTTTTGGTCATCGTTGCTTTCTTGCTTGGTGAAACAATCACCAGCCAAGAATGGCCAACTTATATTGCTATTTGGCTATCGCTGAGCATGTTGGCGCTGGAGGGTTTGATCAAGCTTTATAAGACCGAATCACAGTCGACAAATCCGGGTCTTGATTAAAAGCGTTTGTGAAAAAATCCACAAAACTGCTGATCTTGATGGAAGGCCTACGCTCGGGTTGATACACCACATTCAAAGGCAGTGTGCTTGGTTTGTAGTTGTTCAGAATTGTTCCAACACTGCCTTCACGAATGTCACGACCATAAATCCAGGTGGGTGAATAGCAGATGCCCAGCCCCTCAAGCACACCTTGGCGAATCGCCTCGGAACTGTTGGATTGAAAGTTGCTGCCCACGCGCACAGTAATTGCTTTGTCTTTGCTGCCGTAAAAAGTCCATTCATTGAAGTTGTCAATTCCCGTGTACAGCAGGCAATTGTGCCGCGCCAAATCATCGGGTTTCTGCGGTGCGCCATGGCGTGCCAAATAGGCAGGCGACACAATCACAGCCCTTGCCACAGAACCAATACGCCTTGCAATCAAACGGCTGTCTTTTAATTCGCCCACACGGAAGGCCACATCGATACCGGCGGCCACCAGGTCTACAAAACTGTCATCAAGTTGCAGGTCAATTCGCATTTTCGGATAGCGCTCATAAAAGGCAGCCAGGCGGGGCACAATGTGAATTCGGCCAAATGCCACAGGTGCAGCCACCCGCAAAAGACCACTCACTTCGTGTTCAGCGCGTTGTACTTCACTGCGTGCCTCCTCCAGGGTATCCAGAACCTGCCTGCAACGCTGGTAGTAAATACGCCCTGCTTCAGTTAAAGCATGGCTTCGGGTCGAGCGCACCAACAGCAACACGCCCACATCAGCCTCCAGGGCTTGTACCTGTTTGCTGATCGCCGACTGCGTGGTGTGGGCCTACCGGGCCACCGCCGAGAAATTGCCTGTTTCCACCACCCTGACAAAAGTTTCCATCAGCCTCAAGCGATCCATTGAACAATTCCTTTATATATTCCCGGCAGGAATAAATACTATAACAACTGTTCCGTTTACCTGTAGGCTTTGAATACGCATAATGTGCAGCATTGCACTGCAACACAAGAGGAGTACCAATTCATGAATGCACCCACCCCACATGTGAACGAACAAATTGCCAACGTGGCTGATTTAAAACTGTTTCAGCCTGGAAAAATTGGCAGCATTGAAGTGAAGAACCGCGTTGTAATGGCGCCGCTTACCCGTTGCCGCTCAGACGAAGCCGCAGGCGACATCCCCGGCAGCGCAATGAACATCGAGTATTACCGGCAACGCGCCAATGCAGGCTTGATCATCAGTGAAGGCACACAGGTTTCACCTGCAGGCAAAGGCTATATGGCTACTCCTGGCATCTACTCCGAGGCGCAGGTGCAAGGCTGGAAACCGATTACCGAAGCTGTACACGCAGCGGGCAGTAAAATCATTGCCCAAATTTGGCATGTGGGTCGCATTACCCACCCAGACCTCACCGGTGGTTTGAATCCAATTGCACCTTCTGCTGTGAAACCCAATGTGGTTGCTTACACCCACAACGGCAAGGTGGATGTACCCGTACCGCATGAACTCACTGCGGATGAAATCAAGGTTGTTGTGAATGAGTACCGCCAAGGCGCGGCCAATGCAATCAAGGCGGGTTTCGACGGTGTAGAAATTCACGGTGCTAACGGTTATTTGATCGATCAGTTTTTACGTGATGGCGCGAACAAGCGCACAGATGCCTATGGTGGCTCTGCTGAAAACCGCGCTCGCTTTGCACTTGAAGTGGTTGATGCCGTGATTGCAGAAATTGGCGCAGGCAAAGTGGGAATTCGTTTGTCCCCTGTAACACCTTTCAACGATTTAAGCGATAGCAACCCACAGGCTGTATTCGGTTATTTGATTGAAGAACTGAACAAGCGTGGAATCGGCTTCATTCACATGATTGAAGGTTCAACCGGCGGTGACCGCGATGTGCCCGGTTTTGACTACGCTTGGGCTCGCAAAACATTCAAGGGTACCTACATCGTGAACAATGGCTACACCCGTGAAATGGCAATCAATGCCCTTGAAACTGGTTGGGCCGATGCGGTTTCATTTGGCAGGGCTTACATTTCCAATCCGGACCTTGTGCAACGCCTGAAACTGAATGCACCTTTGGCGGAAGGCAATCCGCAAACTTATTACGCACCGGGGCCGCAAGGCTACATTGATTACCCATCACTGAAAGTGTAAATAAAAAGCGCCAGCCACAAGCTGGCGTTTTTTTTGATATTCTCGGTGCATGAACAAAGACAGCCTTAAACAACTTCAACAGCAATTAATCGAATTTTCCAATGCACGGCGTTGGGAAAAATTTCATTCGCCGAAAAACCTCAGCATGGCTTTGTCAGTGGAAGTAGCCGAGTTGCTAGAGCACTTTCAATGGCTGACCGAAGAAGAATCCCGACTTGTGAGCGGCAACAAGCTGGACGAGGTCAAAGAAGAAGTGGCCGATGTGCTGCTTTACCTGCTGCAAATTTGCAATCAGCTAAAAATTGATCCCGTGGATGCCGCCCAGAGGAAACTGGTAAAAAACGCTGTGAAGTACCCCGCAATAGATTAGGCTTGCGCGGCGGCCTCTTTGGAATCTGGCAAACGCGCACCAGTACCACAGGCGTGGCAGTATTTCGAAAATGTACTTTTGCGAACACCACAGTTCGTACATTTGTCGTGAAGGCCAATTCCGCAGTGCGGGCAGAAATCAATGCTGGTGTCTTTTAAATCCACAGTGCGTTCGCAGCCCGGGCAAATGCTTTTTGCCAGGCGAGCCAAGGCGGTGTCGTACTCCAGCACCTCTCGCCGTTTGGTTTCCGGCTGTGCCTCGGCCAGGCGTTGCTGTTCAAGGTAGCGGTTCAGGGCGAGAATGGCCTGCCGCCCAACCAGCACAGTGATCAGTATGCCCACAAGGTAGCGAATGTAGCCACCGTAGCTAGGCAAGTACGGCACCAACTCGACGAAGAATGCAAACAAGGCGAAGTAAATAAAACCCCAAACAAAAGGCCAATAGGTGCTTTGGCGTTTTGTTTTGTAAAGCCAACCCGCCACCAGCAACAAAGGCAGGGTTAAGGCCAGGCGGTAGCCAAACACGCGCAATTGCTGGCTTTGAATCGCGCTGTCGTAGCCACCTTGCGCAGCACGCTCCAGTTCATTCAAGCGCAATTGTGCTTTTCGTTTGGCTTGTTGTGCATCCAGCTGCAATTTTTGCTGCATTTCCAGCTGAGCCAAAGCCACTCTTTCCAATGCCTGCAAATTATCAACGCGCTCAGTTCTGGCTATCAACTCCCGATCTTGATCGGGCTGTGCAGTGGCTTTGCGAGTGGCCACCCACGCCATGAATTTTTCTCGCTCGGAATCGGTATCGGCCTCGGCTGCACTGTGCTTCAACCTTGCCTGCTCCAGTGCATCACCCACCTCACGCTCGTTCAGTTCGGCCTTTCGAATTTGCTCCCGAACTGTTTTCAGTTCGATGGGATCCATGAAATCCTCAAGCGTTTTGGTTTGCTCAATTTGGGGCAAGTCACCCACTAGCGTGCCACCCAAACCAATCAAGAACCAGGCAAAAACCACCGCCACCAACCACAATCCGCGACGAAACCATTTTTCTGACAACCGCAGTGATTTGCTCATCTGAATCCCATCCTGTTCTTATGTGGTTTCAACAACGCGCGAGAATCTTATTTCAGGTACTTCGCATGAAAACGCAAGTGATCTTCAATAAAGCTGGCGATAAAGTAATAGCTGTGATCGTACCCAGGATGGTAGCGAACCTCGGCTTTGTACCCGGCTTCCTGCAAGGCCGCCTCCAACAATTCGGTTTTCAGCTGCGTAACAAGAAAGTTGTCCGCCAAACCTTGGTCAACCAGCATGGGAAGTTGCTGCGCACCTGCACGAATCAGCGCTACGGTGTCATAGCGTTTCCACGCCTCTGGGTTGTTACCCAGGTATAAACCCAAGGCCTTCTGCCCCCAGGGGCACTGCATGGGGCTGACAATTGGAGAAAATGCACTCACGCTGGTGTAACGGTCAGGGTTGTTCAATGCAATGGTTAGCGCACCATGCCCACCCATGGAATGGCCAAACACAGATTTGCGTTGACTGACAGGCAAGGCAGCTTCAACCAAAGCCGGCAACTCATCAACAATGTAGCTGTACATTTTGTAGTGGGTGCTCCATGGCGCTTCTGTGGCATCCACATAAAAGCCGGCGCCCAAGCCAAAATCGTAGGCCTTGTCGGCGTCATCGGGTACCCCCTCGCCACGCGGGCTGGTGTCGGGCATCACAATCGCAACACCCAACTCAGCAGCTACGCGCTGCGCCCCCGCTTTGGTGGCAAAGTTCTGATCAGTGCAGGTTAAACCCGACAACCAGTAAGCCACAGGCACCCTTTGTCCAGCCTGTGCTTGGGGTGGCAGGTAAACGCTGAACTGCATGGTGCAATTCAGCGCTTCTGACACATGTTCATACTGGTTTTGAAGACCACCAAAACATTGAACGCTGCTGAGTAATTTCATATCAGAAATGGATTACGGTGCGAATGGACTTGCCTTCATGCATCAAATCAAATGCCTCGTTAATTCGCTCCAAAGGCATGGTGTGGGTAATGAAGGTGTCCAGATCAATTTCATCATTCATGAACCGGTTCACATAGCCCGGCAGTTCCGTGCGCCCTTTCACACCCCCAAACGCACTGCCACGCCACACGCGGCCGGTGACGAGCTGGAATGGGCGAGTGGAAATTTCCTGGCCCGCTCCGGCTACACCGATAATCACCGACTCACCCCAACCTTTGTGGCAACACTCCAGTGCAGACCGCATTACGTTTACGTTGCCTATACACTCGAACGAGAAATCCACGCCACCGTCGGTCATCTCTACAATCACTTCCTGAATGGGTTTGCTGTAGTCCTTAGGATTCACGAAATCGGTGGCACCCAGTTTTTTAGCAATCGCAAATTTGTCTGTATTGATATCAATCGCAATAATCCGGCTTGCTTTGGCCTGCACCGCACCGATGATTGCGGCCAGTCCAATTCCACCCAAACCAAATATGGCAACCGTGTCGCCCGCCTTGACCTTTGCAGTGTTGTGTACAGCGCCAATTCCTGTGGTTACGCCACAGCCTAAAAGGCACACTTTTTCCAGGGGCGCTTTCGGATCAATTTTCGCCAATGAAATTTCAGGCACCACAGTGTGCTCTGCAAAAGTAGAGGTACCCATGTAGTGGTAAATCGGTTTGCCATCCTTGGAAAAGCGTGTGGTTCCATCGGGCATCAAGCCCTTGCCTTGGGTGGCCCGAATGGCCTGGCAAAGGTTGGTTTTACCCGAGGTACAAAATTTGCAAACCCTGCATTCAGCGGTATACAGCGGAATAACATGGTCACCCACCGCCAGGCTGGTCACGCCTTCGCCAACGGCTTGAACAATGCCAGCACCTTCATGGCCAAGAATCGCCGGAAAAATGCCTTCGGGATCATCTCCCGACAAGGTGTAAGCATCGGTATGGCACACACCGGTGGCAACAATACGAACCAGAACTTCTCCTTTTTGCGGAGGCATCAAATCGACTTCCTCGATTGATAGAGGCTGGCCAGGCCCCCAGGCCACAGCAGCGCGTGTTTTGATCGATTGCAACATATTGTTTTCCCCCAATGCTGGCGAGTGTTTGAGACAGAACCCATTATAGGGGTTCACGGCCAACCCGCAGGCCGCAAGCGGCATTTGAAGTGTGGTAGTGTCTAGAAACAATAAAAAGCATACCGTTGTAACCAAATGACCCCTTCTGGCGAATTCAATACCGTATCTCCTCAAGATGAGTTCGAGCTTTCGCTCAAACCCTTGTGGATGCGCGCGCAAGTCGGTGACAACGCAGCCTATCGGGATGCGCTGTCAAAAATTGCCCAGCGCCTGCGTCGCTTTTACAGCCGCAGGCTTCAAACCCTACCCGACGAGGTTGAAGACTTGGTACAGGAAACCTTGCTTGCTTTGCATATGCAGCGAGGAACGTATGACGAAAGATTGCCGGTGAGCAGTTGGGTATTTGCAATTGCGCGGCACAAGTTGGTTGACTTGTGGCGCAGGCGCGGTCGAAGAGACAATCTGAACTATTCTCTGGACGATCTGACTGAGGACCAGCACCCGACCACGCAAGAGGAACTGCCCTCGAAACGTGATCTGGGAGTATTACTTGAGCAGCTGCCGGAATCGCAGAAACAGGCAATTGTTCTTACGAAGATCGAGGGCCTGTCGCTGATTGAGGCTTCCGAACGCAGTGGTGTGTCCGTGGCCGCATTAAAGGTGCAGGTGCACCGGGGGTTAAAACAACTGGCGGCTTTGGTCAGGAGTGAAGCGTGAAAACTGATGAACTGATCACCATGATTGCGAACCAGGCAGGCCCAGCACCAAGGGTGTCCGTGGCCAAACGGTTGCTGCCGGTTACTATTGCAGGTGGACTTTTTGCTGCAGCAATTGCTTTGGGAATTCTGGGCTTGATTCCAGCTGCCATGTTTTCCGAACCTGGCCCCTGGATAAAAATTCTGTATGCCGGCACGCTGGCCTTTGCGGCTGGCTGGCTATTTTCTCGTCTAGGTAAACCAGGCGCTTCTGGCAAACAGGCTACCACGGCAGTTATCGGCGTTGTTTTTGTGATGTTGATGGCCGGGGTTCTTTCTTACCTGGGCACTCCGCAAGCTGAACGGGCTACTGCGCTATTGGGGCATTCCTGGCTGGTTTGCCCTTGGGCCATACTGGCACTTTCACTTCCACTCATGGCGGGTTCATTTTGGGCCATGCGGGGCTTCGCCCCAACAAAACTGCCCTATGCCGGTGGCGCCTGCGGATTGTTTTCTGGCTCAGTAGCAGCCTTGGCTTATGCTTTGGTTTGCACTGAACCGGCCACACCTTTCATCGCAATTTGGTACACACTTGGCATTGCATTGTGCGGTTTGTTGGGTGCAGCGCTTGGGCCAAAACTACTACGTTGGTAAGCGCAACAATTTAAAAACCGTTTTAGGCTGGTGGGTCAACACGCAAGGTACTGGATGTATTAACCCGGTACCAACCTGCAATGCTGTAGCGGTCGCGCCTGGTGGGCAATACTTCATGCGGAAAATCTTCACTTAAAAACACCGCAAGGGTTCCACCCAAAGGCTGAATGGTTTCCAGCACACACTGAGGATCCTGATCCGAGTACAGCACCATTTCTCCGCCATCGTTCGCGCTCCATTCCAGGTTCAAGTAAAGAACCACAGACAGTACGCGATTGGCCTGCCCCTTGAATGCGTCAACGTGGGTTTTATAAAATGCACCTGGTGCGTAATGGGCGAAATGAGATTCAAATGAGAACAGGCCCAACATCAATGCCCGGTTCAAGTGATGCTGCAACTGTGCACTGAATTGAAGCCACTGGCCGGCTGCACCGCTATCGGCGCTTTCAATCCACGCAATTTCATCTCGGCGAATTTCTGAATTGGCTTGCAAATCACACGCACGTCCAATACCAGCCTGTTTCAGCCCTTCGGGAGGGATCGATTTGAATGTGTGAAGCAGTTCTTCAATCAAAGCTGGGGGCAATGCGTGTTTTTGAACACTGTAACCCTTTAAGCGAAGATCATTTGCGATTAAATCAAACATGAAACCTGACACCCGAAAGCACTCACTTCGAATGTTCGAAGTGTAGCGCTTTCAGCATCTTGAAAATCAGGCGTGCGCCAAAAGCTGGCCGATGGCGTTCGAAAGTGAAGTTGAATCAAATTTCTTTACGTAAATATTCACGCCCGCTTCAATGCCCCTGCGGGCATTTTCCTCTGAAGTCAGCGAGGAATACATGATGATCGGAATGTTCTTGAATCGTGGGTCGTTCTTGAGCTTTCGAGTCAAAGTGCAACCATCCATGATAGGCATCTCCTCGTCGACCAGCACCAAAGAAACACGCTCCTCAAGTTCTTGCGCATTCTGGCTTGCACTGGACGCAATCGCCAACAGCTTCTGCTCGGCCTCCACGCCGTTTACGGCGTGGCTGTGTTTCAAGCCCATGGTATCCAGCACTTCACTGATTTTGCGTCTGGCTACAATCGAATCGTCCACGAAAAACACAGGGCCAGCCTTGTTCAGTTCAAAGCCGGTGCTTACTTGAGTCGCGTCTTTCTCGGGCAGCACCCTGTGACAAACACTTTCAATGTCCACCAAAGAAACCAGGCTACCGTCTTCAAGCATCACCACACCGAAAACTGATCCTTCTTCAGAATCGTACTTTTGGGGAGGCTTTACATCGGACCAAGGTACACGAATTATTTTGTCTACATCGGTGACTGCGAATGCCACGGAGCGAGACGCAAATTCGGAAATAATCATTTTGGAATTGGGCTCTCCTGTCGACATACCAATGGCGTCTCCCAGCGACACCACAGGCAACACTTGCCCCCGCAGGGAAATGACACCATTCATTGCGCCTTGCTGCCCGGGAATCTGGGTAACTTGCGACAGTTCCGTCACCTCCCGAATCTTGAATACGTTCAAACCGAAAGTTTCCTGACCGCCCAAAGAGAACAGCAGAATCTCGATCATCTCGGTAGATGATTCACCAGGAGTTCGTTCGTTGTTGTAGTTCATGAGTAGATTGACCATTGATATAGCTCAAACTTCATTTTGAACCAGCTTGCAACGAAACAAATCCTTAGGAAGGGGGATAAAAGTGGTCTTTTACGCTTTTAAAAATGCGCACAAATTAACTGAAGTAAGCTGACAACTCTTCGCGGGGGTTGGCAAGTAGAGGGCCCAACTGGGGTACGGCCACTGATCCAATTGGCTGTACAACGGTCTCGATAACACCATTCAGCAGTTCAGCAGACCGGGCATAATAATCAATATTCAAAACAGGACTCACGACGGGTTCGAGTAAATCCACACCCGTTGCATCAACAGTAGAAGACAACAAATCGCGCCCAGAACCTGCAATATTGTCTTGCAAAAACTCTCGAACCGCGGCTCCTGACTGCGTGCCGAGACCAACCAGTAACTCTCGAAACTCACCCTGACGACTGCCGTCAAAAGTAGTCTCGAATTGTTGTTGGGATGCTTCAGCCTGCGCAATAGCCTGTTCAATAAAATCAAGCAAGGAAAATCCGTTTCCAGCTATCGCCGTCAACTCTTGACCATCATCTGCATTTGTAGAAACAACCGGAAAAGCTGTTTGTCCAACTTCAGTCGAGCTGTCCGCGCCGAAAGAAATATTTTCAAAACGTGACATCAACTCTGAATTCTGAGTTTTAGAGTCAATTAAACCTTTGGGCTGCTCAATCTGATCTTCCAACACAGTCATCGAAAGAAACTTGGAGGACATAAACTGGACCGAAGTATCAGGCAGTGGTTTGTCAGGCAATTGAGAGCCCGCTTCGCTGTGAGCTCCGGAGCTTTTCCTTAGCAAATCAGAGGATGCCATGCCCGCACCTGCACTGGTTACCTCAAACACTGCGGGTGATGCATTCAAACTCACTGTTCTGTAGGACTGGCCCGTGGCACCACCCAAAAGCGCCACCGCTTGGTTGGTTTGATGCGAAGCTCTGTATTTAATGACGCCCATCGTTATTAGAAAACCCTTTAGCAGAGCTTTCATTTAAACAAAGGCGGACTGAAGACTCAATCCGGAAAGTGATATATTTCAACCACTTGTTTGTAGGCATTTGATGCGTTTTATTAGGAAAAATTACTTAATTTTTTCCTTTATTGCTTAGTTGGTTTGCGACCGCTACGTAAAACCATTCCTGACCAGCTTGGGATAAAGTGTTCGGGAAAACAATAAATCCATCCCGACTGGCTCTCACCTCTTCTCCGCTTTGTCGAATGCCGATCAATTCGCCCTTGCATATTGAATCAAAACTAGACCACGCCCGCACAAACTGATCCTCAAAATGTTGCTTATCGATCACCTCGACCAAACTAAGGTGTTGGTAATCACTCACCGGTGACACAGGCGGCCCATCAATCAAGCCCAAATGAATCAAGGTATTGGAAATGGCGTTGTAAGCCACACTTGGGCCGCTGGGGTCGTCATGCTGCCCACACTCCAAAGTGACGGCATAGCCCCCACTCGCTCGCATGCATTCCGTTGTGCCCATGCCATAACGCGGGTCGGTATTCAAACCTTCGCCTGTTCCACCCGTCGCCTTCAAATGGGCAACCCGGTTAGCAACCCCTTTGGCGTAAGTATCAAGCCAACCATCCACAAAACGGTTCACACCCAATCGCAATGCCAAACTGCGCTCGGCACTCTCGTGCTCGAACGATTCAAGTTCACCCTTATTGTTCTTTGGGCCGAACAAAGCAAAAGGCACATCTCCTTTTTGAAAGCTGTGAATATCCAGCAACACCTCATGTGAAGCCAGCAAAGGGCAAAGCCAATTGGCCACATGGTCTTCAAAGTCAACAGGGGTATTGGTGGGCGTCAAATTACGATTCAGATTTCTGTCGCCATTTCGCTGCTTGCGGTTATACGCCAGGGGGTTGGTAATCGGCACGAATGTAACAGCCCCTTTCGCCAATATTCGTTCACCAGCTTCAAACTCCTGAATCATTTTCAGAATGGCCTTACTGCCCGATACTTCGTTGCCATGCACCGCCCCCAAAACAATCAACTTTGGGCCAGGCTGCAAAGCAGTGAATGTGACCGACTTGAACTGCAACGGGTGAGGAATGGCTGGAAGTGCTGGAAACTGCATGGCAGAAATCGACAAGTGAAAATGATTTGTGGAGGTTACCACAAACCCGTGAGCATAAAAAAAGGGCAGCCGAAGCTGCCCCAGAGTTCGTGACAACACCTGTTATCGGCCTGGGGCCTCCACCGAAGGACCAAACCGTTTTTTAACCGCACCATATGCAAACAAACGTATCAGTGCGGGAATCAAAATGACAGCACCCACCATGTTCCAAAGGAACATGAATGCCAGCAACATGCCCATGTCGGCCTGAAACTTGATCGCTGAAAACGCCCAGGTAAACACGCCCAAGGCCAATGTAACAGCGGTTAGCGCAACGGCCACACCCGTTGAACGCAGGGTTTCAAAATAAGCATCCTTGAAATTCAATCCTTTGGACAGGAAGCTTTCAAGACGGTTGTAGATGTAAATACCATAATCAACCCCGATACCCACACCCAATGCAATCACCGGCAGGGTTGCAACTTTGATACCCAGGTTCAACTGCACCATGATGACCTTGCACAATACTTCCGTAATGAACAATGGGATCATGATTGCCAACATCACACGGAAACTCTTGAACTCCCACCACACCAGTGCACCCACAATGCTATATACCAACAGCAACATGGTTTTCTGGGCCTGCTCCACAACAATGTTGGTGGCAGCCTCTATACCACTGTTGCCCGCCGCCAAAATAAATTTGGCATCTTGGGAATCATTCTCCGCTGCAAAAGCCTGAACCTTGGCCACCACGCGCTCAAGCGTCTCAGCTTTGTGATCTGACAAAAACAGAATCACGGGCGTCATCGAACATTCAGAGTTATACAAAGTGGTAGGAATGTTTTTGTGCGCGCCATTGGAAATGAAACGGTCGCGGGAAATAGCCAACCACTTTGGGTTTCCACCGTTGAAACCAGCGATGATGTTTTTCATCACTGTGAACAGGGAAACCGTACCTTCAACACCTTCCAGGTTTTCCATTTCCCATTGGAAACGATCCACCGCCGAGGCCACTGGATAAGCGCCGCATTCACCCGCAGGTGTCTCCACCATCACCACGAACACATCCGAACTGGTGGAATAGTTTTCTACCAAGAATTTCACATCCTGGTTGTAGCGTGAATCAGGGCGCAGTTCAGGCGCACCAGGGTCCAGGTCACCAATTTTGATGCCAGCAGAAGCAAACAAACCAACCACTAAAATCAGTGCAGCCGCAGCACTCACACTGTAGGCCACTTTCTTTTCCGTCAAGCGGGAAAGCAAATGGGACACTGTGTGTTTGCTGGCCTCTTGTTTGGCCACCTGTTTCAAGCCACTTTCAGTGACATCGGTGTAACTCATCAGCACCGGCAGCAAAAACATCTTGGTGAAAATAATCACCGCCACGCCAACTGAAGCGCTGATCGCCAGTTCACGAATCACACCAATTTCAATCACCAGCAAAGTTGAAAAACCCACAGCATCGGCCAACAAAGCGACTGAGCCAGGAATAAACAACAAGTGGAAAGTAGCCTTGGAGGCAGCGATTTTATCAGCGCCGTGGAAACGCTCCGATGCCATGGTTCGCACGTTTTGAATGGCGTGGCTTACACCAATCGCAAAAGTCAAAAACGGCACCAGAATTGAATAAGGATCCAGCCCGAAGCCCAACAAACTGACGGACCCCAAATGCCAAATCACTGCGAGTGAACAACAAAAAATTGTGGCTGCGGTGCTCTTCCAGCAACGGGAATACCACAACAACAAAATGACTGTGAGCACAAAAGTAATCGCGAAAAATCCCGCAATGTCCTTGGAGCCATCAATCAAATCACCCACCACTTTCGCAAAACCCGTGATGTGAATTGAAATTTCGTCGCTTTGATATTTTTCACGCACCACTTCCTCGATGCGCTCAGACAGCTTTCCGTAACTCAGCTTTTCGCCAGTATCAGGATCCACTTCCAGCAGTGGTGCCAAAATAATCGCAGAACGCTGGTCGTTTGATACCAAAGAACCGATTCTTCCAGAACGTTCTACGTTCGCCTTCACCGCTTCGATTTGCTCGGGCGTACCCGAAAAGCCCTGACCAATCACGGGCCCCATACGCAGCCCTTCTTCGGTCACCTGTCTCCACATCACGTTGGGGGTCCAGATCGAACTCAAATTGCCGCGATCAACGCCGGGAATATAAAAAACCTCATCTGTGATCAAGCGCAGTTTCTCCAGAAACTCCGCCTCATAAATAGTACCGTTCTTGTTGTGAACAGCAATTCGAAGCACGTTACCCAAGGGGCGCAGCTCGTTTTCATATTTCAGGTAATTGGCGATAAACGGATGCGTCACAGGTACCATTTTCTGAAACGATGCATCAGGCTTCAATTGCACTGCATGGTAGGCAAAAAAAACCGACAACAATGCAAATACCGCAATAACCAGTTTGCGATGCCCAAACAAAATCGACTCGAAAAACCGCTCGACCTTACCCAATTCTTCTTGATTGCTCATAACAGTTCTTCCAGTTAGCGTGGCAGCGCCAGGGTTCTTGGGCCATTCTGGCCGCTCAATACCAAAGTGTTATTCACAAGGGCCATGCCCGTTACTGGCTTACCCTCCGCGGCGCTCACCATTTTCAGCGTGGTACCCGTTTCATCCGTACTCACCAGGCGACCTTTCTGATCCACAAACAAAGCTGTCTTACCACGGGCCAAGCCTTGTACAAAGCTCTCCTTGCTGGGGCTTTGTAACTGCCACCATGCGCTGGCACCCGCCCCCAAACGGTAAACATTTCCGCCGAAACCATATGCAAAAACATTCGGCTGTCCGGCTGCATCCCGAATTACTACGGTGCCGTAAAAATGGCCGTTGTAGCCGGTGTCCGAACGCACCCAAGTGGCGCCGAAGTCTTTGGACATATAAACTCGCCCGGCTTCACCCGCAATTAACAACAAACCGGTTTCATCACCGTACAAGCCGTTGTAATGGCGAAAATCCGGATTATCCAACCGGTTTGCAATCAGGGTCCAGGTGTTACCCCCATCGTTGGTCTCAAATATTTGCCCATAACTGCCGACAACCCAACCTGTATTGGCATCCTTGAACCACACATCCAACATGGGGCGTGCAGGACCAAACCGGGCACCAGCCTCAGCGTCTTCAAATGCAAAAGTTGCAGCCTCTAGTGCTTCATTAAGGCTTTCCTGCTCGGCAGAGCTTGCAGCATCAAAACGACTCTGCATGTCATCCATTTTCTTTTTCGCCGCAGCGACCACTTGCTCGTTGGCTTTGTTTCCATCAAATACTTTGATCCAGCTTGCGCCGGCATCAGCCGACTTCAACACCACACCATCATGGCCAACCACAAATGCCAGCTTGTCATTCACGAACTGCACACCAGTCAGGTTAACTGACACGGGCACTTTGGCTTGCGTCCACACCTTGCCCTCGTTGTCTTTAACACCCTGCGCAGCATCGCCAGCAGCGAAATCCCGCTTCAAAATAATGCCTCGCTCACCCACCACCAACACATTGCTGCCTTGTGACGTCACGTTAAGCGACAAAGCCTTCGCAGCCTTTGGTGCCTGAATCGCTGGTAATTCCAAAGGGTCTTTAAATGCATAACTAAATTGACTTGTGCACAAACCCCAAGCAAGTAAAGTTGCGCCCAGCAGTGGCTTTCTCATGCCATCTCCAATTTAAAAAACCCAGAGAAGTGGTTTCTCTGGGTTACGAAAAAAATTTGAATTTCAGGCGTTTGGAGCCGAATACGCCCCAAACACACTGAAACATCATTACCTACCCATACGGCGCAAAGCGGCGGTCGAGAAATCAGCGTTGCTGTATTTCTTGCCAAATTCCACGGGCTTCTCTTCATTGGTCAAGGCATTCACCAAATAGCGGCGTGCCTGCAGGTCATAAATTACTTCGCCTGCGGGGCCAAAAGCAGGGGCGTCGTACAACTGAACACCATACACCTCACGAACACGCCACAGACCTCCGCGCGCGTCGTATTGGTCTGCATGCAGCACTGCCCATGAATCTTCATCAATGAAGAACACGCGCTTGGAGTAAATGTGTCGAGCACCCGGCTTCAAAGTGGCTTCGACTACCCACACACGGTGCAACTCGTAACGCAAATGGTCAGGGTTTACATGGTTGGGCTTAACGATGTCGCTGTACTTCAAGGCCTTGCTGGTCAGCTTGTAGTTGTTATAAGCCACATACATTTCCTTCTTGCCTACCAACTTCCAGTTGTAACGGTCTGGTGAACCGTTGAAACCGTTGAAGTCATCATTGGTGCGCAAGCCGTCTGCACCAATACCCGGTGAGTCATAAGCCAATTCTGGCGCACGAATTACTCGACGCTGCCCAGGGTTGTACTGCCAGGCCAAACGGGGTTCCTCAACCTGGTTTAAAGGCTCATGGACCAAGGCCACTTCACCAGCCGCGTTCGCAGGCGCTGTGGTTTGATTCAAGTAATAAAAAATACGGTTCGGCTCAGGATCAGCCATAAACGATGCATAGGAAATTGTTTCCGTACGTTTACCCACGGTGAAACTTCCGTTGGTTTGCACAGGAAAGTCGGCAGAGTAGCGAGTAATAGAGCCGCCAAGGTCACGCATCAAATGGTTCCAGATCACCTGAATACCATCGGTAGGGATCGGGAACGGTACATTTGATTTCTTCAAATTCAGAATACCGTTACCACCTTCGGCCAGTTTAATACCGGCAGCTTCTTCTTTGGCAAACTTGTACACATCAGCACGGTAAGCTGCCGTGCGCTGTGTCGGGTATACGTTGATCTTGTAAGTTGGGTAGCGCTTCATCATCTCCATTTGCCCGGGCGCCAACTTGTCTTTGTGCTGCTCCATGTTTGCGGCTGAGATGGTCAAAACAGGTTTGTCGGCGGCAAACGGATCAAGATAACCCTTGGCTGGATCAAAGCCAGCTGGAGGCTTGCTGATGCCACCCTTCCATTCAGGAATCGTGCCAGCAGCATTACCAGCCTTCTCCGCTCCGATCGGTGTCAGGGTAGTACCTAACTTTGAGAAATCTGCCGACTGCGCATGCACATTGGCGACAGAACCTAGCAGGGCCAGGGACACGGCCAGCTGCGTGATTTTCATCAATTTCATATCTACACTCTCCTAAAAACAAACCTCGAATGGCTCACCCTCATCATTCCACCTGTTACAGGTTGGCGCCCACTACCAAAGAAAGAAAATCACGGTCTTTGAATGGGTCAAAATAAGCCTTGTCATTGAACATGCTGTAGTTCATCTCAGCAAAATACCTCGCGGACTGAATTTCAGCACGCACACCCAAGCCCAAATTCATACGGTCTTCAAGGAACACACCATCGGCTGAATAACCCTTGAAGTCATGTGAGAAGAAAATTCTTGGCGCCAAGGTCACACCGAATATCGCATCCGGGTACTGTGCCACCGACAAAACACGGTAACCAAAAGCCGTTTCTGTTGCGTAACCATCCACTGCACAATTCTGCGGGTTCGGATTGACACCCGCATTACAGTTACCACCGTTGTAGCTGGCATGCGCACCTGCACCAAACGCTGGAGACCGGCCAAATCGCTCGCTGGTGAATGGATCACCAATACCACGCCACATTTGTGCACCAATTTCACCAATTACGGCTACCTGGCTAGCCCCTAGGCGACGCGGGAACAAAGCAATTGTCGACATCTGAGCCTGAATTTTGTCCAGCGGTTTCGAACCCGGCAAGATGGAACCAACCGGGAACTGTGTGTTGTCACCGTAGCGGGCCAAAGGTCCATCACCAGTTGCACCACCCTTCAACAAATCGGCTGTGTTGTAAGCTGCAGGAAAATCCTTGGTGTAACTTACTTCGCCAAATACCGAGTAGCCAAACAACTCCGTCGCTGCTGAAATGCCTGCCACCTGGATGTTTTCTGCACCATAGTCAAAGAAATAGGACAGTGGATTCACTACACTCTGACCACCCAGAGACAATCCGTTGAACAGTGAACCGTCATAGCCAGAGGGCGTTTTTTTCAAAGAGAGATTTGGAATTCTCTGATGGTAATTCACGATGTAGGCACCAAACTCGGTACCAATTTCACCCGCGTAGTAACGGCTTGACAATCCAATTTGCCCCGAGTCTTTTGGTCTGCGGTCCGCCAACTGGGCCATTCGAAAATTCAATCCACTCAAATCCGCCGGTAAATTTGTCAAGCCACTGATTAAACCTGTAATTGGCCCTAAAGCACCCAATGTGGATGTGTTTGCTGGCGCGCCATTAATCAGCACCGTGCCGCCACCTGAAAAACTTTGCCTGTCATTAAAACCAGTGAAATCGATCGTAGCCGCACCAATTCCGGGAACATTCTCCTGAATCACACCGGGATTGATTGGAGAACCCTGAAAATTACAGTTCAACAAATCGGCTTGAGAGAAAAAAGTGCCGCAACCGTCAGCCACCACTTTTTCATGATTCAACTGGACAAAGCCCTCGACTGAAAGCGAATCCGTTGCCTGAATATTCGCTGAAATTTGAGGAATCGGCAAAAACACCTCTTTTAACTGCGCACCTGGACGACGCAGCGCGGCCGAGTCAAAGTTGGAATATTGGTTAACGCCACCCAGCACGAACAGCGCCTCACCCCAAGTCACTACTTGGTTACCAATTTTCACAGTCAGTGGCTTGCCCAGTGGCTCATAATTTCCGAAGAAATAAGCGTCTAGAAACTGGGCATCTTCGAACTTTGTACCTTTGTCAAACCCGTTGTCATTCAAAGGTTCATTGGGCCGAAATCCGTTGTTGGGCGAACCATGGGGTACTTTATTGCTTCTGTTGTGAAAATCCGAAAATGCCTTGGCTCGAACAAAAATACCGTAGTTGTCTTTTTTAAGCTCAAGCTCGCCCACAGCCTTCGCAACAGCATTGAATACATCGCCTTTCTTGTAATTCAAATTGCCATCGTCAACCGTGCCGCTAGAAGCCCTGCCACCGTTGCCAATAAACACCAAAGACTCGTCAGCCTCCTTCATGCGCATGGATGCACCAACGGTCACCTCCATCGCCCAGCGGCCTTCTATACCCGCGGGCCCCTCAAAGGCACCCGCGGCGGCTGACAGGCCGTGCATAGAGGCTAGCGCAGATAAAACGGCGAACTTAAGTGTGGAATTCTTAGGCAGAAAACCGGCCATGTGTGTCTCCTCAGGGCCTTTTTGGCCTCTTGATAGATGGTGCGATAACTAGTCTAAAGTGTGTAATTGTTACCCCTCATACTAAGACACACTCCTTTTAGATTCACAAATCGAACAATACCCACAAGAAATAGAAAAGCACTAGCAAAAAGTCATGTAACTTGTGGGTAAATTTCGATTCTCACTGTGCGCCCAAGTTTCAATTTGCGCAAGAAACAGATTGTCCTAACAAGCTGTAAGAATCACACTGACAAAGTGATTAAACATTCAGAACATCGCCGTGACACAATTTGAAACCCAAAAGCAATACAAACTTGTTGCGAAAGCAATTCAAATACTGGAACAACATGCCAACCACTTTGCAACTGAAGCCACAGCGGTGGAACCCAAACTCACCCTGCTGGCCAGGCATCTGAATACGTCCCCACATCACCTGCAACGCACCTTCACCGAGTGGGCGGGGATAAGCCCAAAACAGTTTTTCCAGTGCCTTCAAAAAGACCATGCCCGAAAGCTAATCGCCGCAGGACACAGCATGCTTGAAACCAGCACTACACTCGGCCTGTCAAGCAGTAGCAAACTTCACAACCTCATGCTGAAATTTGAGGCCCTTACACCTGGCGAAATCAAGAATGCAGGATTGAATCAAACATTCATTATTGGTGAGGCAAGCAGCCCGTTTGGTCAAGTATTTGTTTGCCTCACGAATAAAGGCATTAATAGTCTGGAGTTTGAAACCGATGAATTAACTTATCGGGATTGGAAAAATGGAATATCGAACCTATACCCCAAGGCTACTTTTATCGAATCAGACTCAAAAATAAAACTGCTGATCGAACCGATTTTCGACCGGGCAAGCCAAGCGCCCTTTGAACTAAACGTGTACCTGCGCGGAACGCCATTTCAGCTACAAGTTTGGCAAGCCTTGATTCATTTGCCGATCGGCCAACTTGCCAGCTATCAACAAATTGCCAACTCAATTGGCAAATCATCCGCCAGTCGGGCCGTGGGAAGTGCCGTGGCAAAAAACCCTATTGCTTTTTTAATTCCATGTCATCGGGTCATACAAGCCACTGGAGAACTTGGGCAATACCGCTGGCAATCCGAGCGTAAAAAAGCCCTGCATCTTTGGGAGCAGGGCCAGATTCAAAAATAGAGCTTATGACCTGCCCCGGATTTTTCGATCCAACGTGACTTAATTACAATGGTCTCTCAACGAAGTGAGAGACGAAATGAAGCGAGCCCGATTCAGTGATGAACAGATTGTTCGAATCCTGAGAGAAACAGACAAAGACACGGTCGTGGAAGTGGCCAAACGCCACGGCGTGAGCGAACCGACGATTTACGCATGGCGCAAGAAGTTTGGGGATTTGGAAACCGATGAGGTCCGACGCTTAAAGACACTGGAGGCCGAGAACGCCAGGCTGCGCAAACTGCTGGTGGACCGTGACCTTGAAATCGAGGTAATGAAGGAAATCAACAGAAAAAAGTGGTGAGCGTGCAAGCGCGTCTTGAACAGGCCCATTACGCGATTGGTCGTGGGGTGAGCCAACGACGTGCCTGCACGCTGATGCAAGTAGCCCGATCAGGCCTGTATTACGAACGCAAGATGCCCAGTCGAGACTTGCCGGTGATTGACGTGATGAGGCGCCTGTCAGGGCAATACCCAAGATTTGGATCAAGACGAATCCGAGTGTTCTTGGCCAGAGAAGGCCTGCAGATCGGCAAAGAGCGTTGTTCAAGGCTATGGAGCCAAGCAGGTTTGCAGGTGCCAGCAAAGAAGAAGCGGCGTAGAGCGATTGCCAGCGCTGCGCCACGGCCCAAGATGCCTGATCAACGCAACACCGTCTGGAGCTACGATTTTGTGTATGACGCCTGTGCCAATGGTCAAACCATCAAATGTCTGACCGTTGTGGATGAATACACACGAGAATGCCTGGCGATCGATGTGGCTGGCAGCATTCGCTCCAAACGAGTCATTGATGTGCTGAGCAAGCTGATCAGTGTGCGCGGTGCACCACGATACCTCAGGAGTGACAACGGTCCGGAATTCGTGGCCACCAAGCTTCTGGAATGGGCGGTGCAAGAGAAACTTGAGAGCGTTTTAATTGATCCTGGTAAGCCATCGCAAAACGGTACCAACGAAAGCTTCAACGGAAAATTCAGAGATGAATGCCTGTCGATGGAGTGGTTTCGAAACAGACTTGAAGCACGAGTGATTATTGAAGACTGGAGGCAGCATTACAATGCAGTGAGACCGCATTCCAGTTTGAACTACCTGACCCCGAATGAATTCGTGGCAGGATTGAAAAACGATTTACCAACCGAGACCAGAAAGTTAAGTTCTCAGTGGTAGGAAATTCCCGGGCAGGTCACTTAGGCCGTCATGACCAACTTCAACAGATGCGCAATCGAACTTTCTCTACTCGAATCACGTACCGCTGCATGCACTGTCAGACCCTGATCGAGCAGATCCTTTAGAATCCAACTTGCGATATACACCGAGGTCTCCGTCACACACAGACATGTTCTTGTCAATTGCTACCATCGTCTTTATCCTGCGTTCAAATTCTGTTTAATATAAACAATCGTTAATTATCAGTACTGCCTGCTCGCACTACTGTAGTACCCCATGAAATCAACATTACGTTTTTTACGCAGCCTAAAAGTTATCCCCTTGGTCCTTTTGGGCGGCTGCTCTGCCCTCCAGGTGGTCAACTCGGTGTCTAAAATTTATACCGCTGAGGTAAAAGAGGACATTGAATTTGGCACACACCCGAAATTAAAATACGACCTTTACCTGCCCGACAATCCCAGCGATGAATTCAACACCACACCTGTGGTTGTTTTCTTTTACGGTGGAAGCTGGAATCGGGGAGACAAATCAGAATATGAATTTGTTGGACGACGGCTTGCATCCATGGGCTACATCACCGCTGTGCCCAACTACCGTTTATACCCCGAAGTGCAATATCCTGATTTTTTGAAAGATGGCGCACAAAGTATTGCGCATCTGAAAAAAGAACTTCAAAAACCTGAGTACCAGAATTTTAAACCTGCTCAGCAATATGTTTTGATGGGCCACAGTGCAGGAGCCTACAACGCAGCAATGCTCGCTCTAGATCCCCGTTGGCTAAACGCTGCTGGCGTTGAACATGATGGAAGCATTCGAGGCTTAATTGGATTGGCTGGTGCTTACAATATTTATCCGATTAATGACCGCGACGTACAACCGGTTTTTAATCATCCTGACTATCCACCACAATCACAGCCAATCGATTACGCCGCTACACCGAACGTTCCTTCACTATTATTGGCTCCGCAAAGTGATACCTTGGTCAGCATCGACCGAAACACAAATGCACTTCACCAAGCATTGAAGGCCGCAGGAAATCAGTCAAAGGTCGAAACGGTTGAAGGAACCGATCACGTGACCCTGATTGGCACACTCTCGCCCATCCTCTTTTTCAAAGGCAGTACTTCGAAACCAATCGATGAATTTATACGAGAGCTGCATCAAAGAACTCAAAACAGTAAAACCGGCCCATCGCGAAGCTAGAGAGTCGGCCCTAAAAACTAAATTGACCTGGGCTTTGGCTTGGAATAATACTTGTGAGTTATACAAAAACTTACAACAACGAGACAAGCCCAATTTATGTTCAAAAAATACAATATCGTTTCCGTTCCAAGAAACGTGGGGTCAGTGACGCATATCGACTCCAAAGCAGAAAAAAGCCCTTACGATGTAAGCATGACTCGCGACAATGTAGAAGCCATTTGGAGCAGTGTTGAAAGCTTTTATAAAACAGGTTTGCAACCTGGAATGACAATGGTTATTCGCCGTCAAGGTGAAATTATACTCAAACGCTCGATTGGTCACGCACGGGGCAACCCCCCTCCGAATCATCCGGATGAGGAGGTCGATCAGGTGCCAATGACTCCCGATACGCCGATTTGTTTATTTTCCGCATCCAAGGCAATCACTGCCATGCTGATTCACAAATTGTGCGAGCAAGGCAAACTCGAACTGAACGACACGATCGGAAAATACATTCCTGAATTTGCTTGCAATGGCAAAGAAAATATTACGATCGCACAAGTATTGGCGCACAGAGCCGGGGTTCCAAAAATACCAATCAGTAACCCACATCCCTCCCTGCTGTTCAAATGGGACAGCGTGATCGATTTGATCAACTCCGGATATACCAATCGAGGCGATGGAAGCCAACAGGCCTACCACGCGATTGTTGGCGGATACATCTTGGGGGAGCTTGTTAAAAGAGTTACAGGCAAATCAATTGAATCAGCCTTACACGAATTTATTGCCAAACCACTGGGTGCAAAATACCTTACGTATGGGCTTGATGAACAACACCAGCAGGCAGCTGCATTCAACTACAGCACTGGTGCAGCACCTGTATTCCCTATCAATGTGTTGGCAAAACGCGCTCTCAACATTGAATTCGAAAAAATAGCGAATATTTCAAACAGCAGTGGATTCATGAATGCCAGTATCCCAGCGGGAAATATTTATGGCACAGCCGATGAAGTCAGTCGCTTTTACCAAATGATGCTGGACGGCGGGACTTACAACGGCCATAAGATGTTTGAAGAAAACACCATAAAGTTAGCTACCCGACCCGCAGGCCCACTGACACTTGATCAAACCTTGATGATTCCCATCCGATTCTCGACTGGTTTTATGCTTGGTGAAAATATATTTTCACTGTTTGGAGTGAAAGCGCGCAATGCATACGGTCATCTGGGCTTGATCAATATTGTTACTTGGGCAGATCCGGCGCGTGATATTTCGGTTGCTTTTTTAAACACCGGAAAATCGCTCGACCCACGTTCTGTGCCCGCCCTGGGCAAAGTGTTGGTGTCTGTTAGTACGAATTGCAGCGTGTTGAAATAAAGGAATAAAAAAGCAAGCAGAAAGCAGGTGCTACCAGTTTTAGAAGGACAGTAAGCAAGCCAGTTCTATATGAACTGGCCTTTTTAGATGTTCACTTCATTGGAAGGAAGAAGTAAAAAACCCCGCCTCTAGGTTGAGAGCGGGGTTTTTGGAATTGGAGAGCCTGACGATGTCCTACTTTCACATGCGAATGCACACTATCATCGGCGCTAAGGCGTTTCACGGTCCTGTTCGGGATGGGAAGGGGTGGTACCACCTTGCTATGGTCGTCAGGCAAAGAGGGTTGGCTGTAAGTGCGGTGTTTTGCACAAACTTGTTAGCTAACCAGCGTTGCGGCTGATTGGCTCGATTTGGAACTGATGAGTTATCAGAGACAGCGAATATATGTTGTTGATGCGTGTTGCGGGTATATATGTATTTCAAACAAACTACCTTGAGTTTTTCATGGGTAGATTTACTGTGTTGTTTCATGTGCGTATCTTTTTAAGCAAGGCTCAATGCTATAGAGCCAAGCCGCACGGGCAATTAGTACTGGTTAGCTTAATGCATTACTGCACTTCCACACCCAGCCTATCAACGTCGTGGTCTTCAACGGCCCTTCAGGAGGATCAAGTCCTCAGGGAAATCTTATCTTAAGGCAAGTTTCACGCTTAGATGCTTTCAGCGTTTATCTCTTCCGTATTTAGCTACCCGGCAATGCCACTGGCGTGACAACCGGTACACCAGAGATACGTCCATTCCGGTCCTCTCGTACTAGGAACAGCCCCCTTCAAATTTCCAACGCCCACGGCAGATAGGGACCAAACTGTCTCACGACGTTTTAAACCCAGCTCACGTACCTCTTTAAATGGCGAACAGCCATACCCTTGGGACCGGCTACAGCCCCAGGATGAGATGAGCCGACATCGAGGTGCCAAACACCGCCGTCGATGTGAACTCTTGGGCGGTATCAGCCTGTTATCCCCAGAGTACCTTTTATCCGTTGAGCGATGGCCCTTCCATACAGAACCACCGGATCACTATGTCCTGCTTTCGCACCTGCTCGACTTGTCAGTCTCGCAGTCAAGCACGCTTATGCCATTGCACTATCAGTACGATGTCCGACCGTACTTAGCGTACCTTCGAGCTCCTCCGTTACTCTTTAGGAGGAGACCGCCCCAGTCAAACTGCCCACCATGCACGGTCCCCGACCCAGATAATGGGTCAAGGTTAGAACCTCAAACAGATCAGGGTGGTATTTCAAGGATGGCTCCATGAGAACTGGCGTTCCCACTTCAAAGCCTCCCACCTATCCTACACAAACCGGTTCAAAGTCCAATGCAAAGCTACAGTAAAGGTTCATGGGGTCTTTCCGTCTAGCCGCGGGGAGATTGCATCATCACAAACACTTCAACTTCGCTGAGTCTCAGGAGGAGACAGTGTGGCCATCGTTACGCCATTCGTGCAGGTCGGAACTTACCCGACAAGGAATTTCGCTACCTTAGGACCGTTATAGTTACGGCCGCCGTTTACTGGGACTTCAGTCAAGAGCTTGCACCCCATCATTTAATCTTCCAGCACCGGGCAGGCGTCACTCCCTATACGTCCACTTTCGTGTTTGCAGAGAGCTGTGTTTTTATTAAACAGTCGCAGCCACCATTTTATTGCAACCCCTTCGTCCTTCCACTGTTCATGGTCAAACTACAAGGGCGTACCTTCTCCCGAAGTTACGGTACCAATTTGCCGAGTTCCTTCTCCTGAGTTCTCTCAAGCGCCTTAGAATACTCATCCCGCCCACCTGTGTCGGTTTGCGGTACGGTCAACGTGTAACTGAAGCTTAGAGGCTTTTCTTGGGACCACTTCCAATGGCTTCGTAGCCGTAGCTACTTCGCCCCACACCCTTGAGCATATGACAGCCGGATTTGCCTAACTGTCCTCTATGATGCAGGGACCAGGATATCCAACACCTGGACCACTTTCCACGATCCGTCCCCCCATCGCATTACACGCTGGTGCAGGAATATTAACCTGCTTCCCATCGACTACGCATTTCTGCCTCGCCTTAGGGGCCGACTAACCCTACGCCGATGAACGTTGCGTAGGAAACCTTGGGCTTACGGCGACAGAGCCTTTCACTCTGTTTATCGCTACTCATGTCAGCATTCGCACTTCTGATACCTCCAGCATGCTTTACAACACACCTTCGCAGGCTTACAGAACGCTCCCCTACCACATGCACTTACGTGCACATCCGCAGCTTCGGTTATCTGCTTAGCCCCGTTACATCTTCCGCGCAGGACGACTCGATCAGTGAGCTATTACGCTTTCTTTAAAGGGTGGCTGCTTCTAAGCCAACCTCCTGACTGTTTTAGCCTTCCCACTTCGTTTTCCACTTAGCAGATATTAGGGACCTTAGCTGGCGGTCTGGGTTGTTTCCCTCTTGACACCGGACGTTAGCACCCGATGTCTGTCTCCCGAGATTGCACTTACAGGTATTCGGAGTTTGCCATGGTTTGGTAAGTCGCGATGACCCCCTAGCCATAACAGTGCTCTACCCCCTGTAGTGAGACTCGAGGCACTACCTAAATAGTTTTCGGGGAGAACCAGCTATTTCCAGATTTGTTTAGCCTTTCACCCCTATCCACAGCTCATCCCCTAACTTTTCAACGTTAGTGGGTTCGGTCCTCCAGTTGGTGTTACCCAACCTTCAACCTGGCCATGGATAGATCATCTGGTTTCGGGTCTACACCCAGCGACTAGACGCCCTATTCGGACTCGCTTTCGCTACGCCTTCCCTACTCGGTTAAGCTTGCCACTGAATGTAAGTCGCTGACCCATTATACAAAAGGTACGCCGTCACGGAACAAGTCCGCTCCGACTGTTTGTATGCACACGGTTTCAGGATCTATTTCACTCCCCTCCCGGGGTTCTTTTCGCCTTTCCCTCACGGTACTAGTTCACTATCGGTCAGTCATGAGTATTTAGCCTTGGAGGATGGTCCCCCCATGTTCAGACAGGGTTTCTCGTGCCCCGCCCTACTTGTCGTACGCCTAGTTCCACAATCGAGTTTTCACATACAGGGCTATCACCTTCTATGGCCGGACTTTCAAGACCGTTTTGTTAACTCAAATGCTAAATCGTACAGGCTGATCCAATTTCGCTCGCCACTACTCTCGGAATCTCGGTTGATTTCTTTTCCTCTGGGTACTTAGATGTTTCAGTTCTCCAGGTTCGCTTCGCACAGCTATGTATTCACTGTGCGATACCCCTAAAAGGGTGGGTTTCCCCATTCGGACATCTACGGCTCAAAGCTTGTTTGCCAGCTCCCCGTAGCTTTTCGCAGGCTACCACGTCCTTCATCGCCTATGACTGCCAAGGCATCCACCATGTGCACTTATTCGCTTGACTCTATAGCGTTAAGTCCTGCTTAAGTTATTAACTAAGTTACTCACCTAAACAACACTGTAACCGCCATAAAAAAGCAAAGTAGTTTGTGTGTATTCTAAATTTCAAGCGCCGGTGCATATCAGGAACGATACACACCCACTTCTTGAGAAGAACGATGATGCAATCGCATCAATCAAAATATCTACACCTTAAATTCATAAGGAGTATCTATCTCGATATCTCATCATTTCCAAATTGTTAAAGAACAAGTCCAAACCCTTGGGGCTTGGCGACTCTTACAGCCAAATGAATAAACACTTCAGTAACCTAGCACCGTGCGCCTATTCATTTGACCGCAAGGGCAATGCATGCATTGCTTACTTGCCAACTTCGCTAACAGCCAATCTTTTATTCAAAGACACTTTATTTAGACATTCGATACAACTACAAGCTGCGTTATTCAACACAGCCTTGGCAACAAAAACTTGGTGGAGGTGAACGGGATCGAACCGATGACCCCCTGCTTGCAAAGCAGGTGCTCTCCCAGCTGAGCTACACCCCCAGGTGTTTACAACAACTACTAAACCGATGGTGGGTCTGGATGGGCTCGAACCATCGACCCCCGCCTTATCAAGACGGTGCTCTAACCAACTGAGCTACAGACCCCGTAAACTTTTCAGCCCCAGGGCCCTGACCTTCTAGCCAGCACTTTCGCACCGAACCGAAAGGCCCTCTTTCTTGCTGCTTGTATCTTTGCGTCTAAACAAACCGATAAGTGTGAGCACTAAAACCAAACAAATTCAAGACTTGATCAATTTCTCTTTCTCTAGAAAGGAGGTGATCCAGCCGCACCTTCCGATACGGCTACCTTGTTACGACTTCACCCCAGTCATGAATCCTACCGTGGTGACCGTCCTCCTTGCGGTTAGACTAGCCACTTCTGGTAGAACCCACTCCCATGGTGTGACGGGCGGTGTGTACAAGACCCGGGAACGTATTCACCGCGGCATTCTGATCCGCGATTACTAGCGATTCCGACTTCACGCAGTCGAGTTGCAGACTGCGATCCGGACTAC